>JAEIGA010000770.1_pt1 | contig 47739 bp, 45 predicted proteins | sample 9270691 | NCBI WGS metagenome assembly JAEIGA01 (sample SAMN17057246, study PRJNA624740) | gut metagenome | biome: biome; isolation source: fecal sample | host: Bos grunniens | place: China: Xizang | collected 2019
ACGAGGCATTCCGACCACGACTTTTTCGACTTCGTTAGCAGTAAAATAGCCTGCTAAAAAATCAAGCAATTCAGCCGTAGCAACAGTTTGAGCCGAAGCGGCAACAATCTTCAGAGGATCAGTTACTGCTACTCCCGTACGTTTTTTGCCATAGTCTAATGCCATTATTCTTGCCATACCTATACAACACAACTAATTTACTAACTGCAAATATACGACGATATTTTATTTTTTCACATTTTTTTATCAGTTTTGCAACCAAACTGCCATTTTAATACGTCTAATGAGTAAACAAATCAAAACTCAGTATTATGAAAAAATTATTTTTACTCGCAATGCTTTCGACTCTTCTTATGAGTCCGGTTATCACCTCTGCAAAGAGTGACACCACAACAAACAACGTCAAAGTTATATCAGATTTTAAAACAACCTATAAAATAACGAAGACGGACAATGATGGCAAGAAAACTATCATTACACGAGAAATGAAGTCTGGTGAGAACACTATTGATTCTCTAATGAAAGATTTAGAGGGACAAGACATTGATTTTGACGCTTTAATTGGTGGGCCTGTTGGAATTGCAAAAGATATGCTGTCCAATATTTTTACGGCACTATTACTGTTCTTTATACTTCCCGTCGCATTAATAATAATTATTATCATCTTAATATGGAATAACAAAAGCAAGAAAAATAAGATGATAAAAGATATTATTATTGCCAATAAAGAGGTTCCGACACAATTGCTTGAGCAACAAACTTCACCAACTAAACGTGGCATCAAAAATATATTCTTAGGCATCGGTTTGGGTTTATGCGTCGGATTAATTACAGAGACATTTTTAGTCGGAGTCGCAGTCGGAGGAGTTGCAACTTTCATCGGAATCGGACAACTTATAATTGGGAAAATTGAGAAAAAAGAAAAAGAAATTTCTGAGTCAACTCCTAAAGCGGAATAAGCATTGAATAAACTATCTAAACTTGACGATCTGTCACTGATTACTCAAGTTCTTTTACTAAAGAACACCCGGGCGTTCGATAAACTTGTACAAAAGTATCAATCGGACCTCCGGAGGTTCTTTCTTAACCATACAAGAGGAGACAAAATGCTCAGCGATGATTTGGCACAGGAAACTTTTTTAAAAGCATATATGTATCTAAAAACATTCAATCGAAGAGCAAGTTTCTCTACGTGGTTACACAGCATTGCCTATAACACGTTATGCGATTGGTGGCGATCACACCGCGACTCTGAACAACAAATAGATTCAGTCAAAGAATTACAAACTACGATTACAAATCAAACAAATTTAACAACAGACCTCTACTCGGCATTAGACATTCTATCCGATCAGGAACGTACCTGCGTAACATTGTTCTATATGGAAGATATATCTATAAACGATATAAGCAAAATAACAGGAATGCCTGTTGGGACCATTAAATCACACCTTTCTCGTGGCAGATCCAAATTATCAGAATTTCTAAAACAAAACGGCTATGAATAACATTGATAATTTCAATTCTAAAGATGATATGCTAATCTCCAAATTTATGAAAGAAAATCGTCACGAAATTGAGAACATAGATTTCTCTCATAAAGTTGTTAGCAAAATCAAACGTCAGGATTTCGCCGTTATTGCATATATAATCAGTTTTATCGGAGGTGCTGCTTGTTGTGTGGTATTCTTTATGTTTGATGGCTCTAAAATCATCTATAACACATTACTGAAAGCATATAATGCATACGTTGCTCTTGAACCAGAACTGATACAGATTCCTGTTGAAAATTTGATAATATTATCCCTTATCATAATCGCAGTAGTAACAATCTCTGCACTAAAAATTCTGACATCGGTTGAAGATAGATAGAAGGTAAATTTTAGCTCTTTATTTTTTATCTTTTGGAATTTCGTTATCTTTGCGACTATGATTGATCCGGCCGTAAAAGATAAAATATTTGCTGCGGTAAATATTGTTGACATTGTAAGCGATTTCATCACTCTGAAAAAACGCGGAGTAAACTACATCGCTTGTTGCCCTTTTCATAACGAAAAGACTCCGTCGTTTGTAGTCTCTCCGTCAAAGGGTGTGTTCAAATGTTTTGGTTGCGGTAAGGCAGGCAATGCCGTTACGTTCGTTATGGAACACGAACATATGGGATTTGTCGATGCTCTGAAATATGTCGGCAGAAAATATGGAATCGACGTCGAAGAACAGGAAATGACTCCCGAACAACGACAAATTCAGGACAAACGACAAAGTATGCTTGCGGTGAATTCATTTGCAGCAGAGTACTTTAAAAAGACTCTCACTCAGACTTCTCAGGGACAAAGCATCGGGCTCGGATACCTTCGTCAACGTGGAATCAGCGATTCCGCTATTGAAAAATTTGGTCTTGGATATTGTCCTAGCGGCAAAGATACATTTACCAGAACTGCACTAGACGCAGGTTACAAACTAGAGTATCTGACAGCTACGGGACTGACTATACAACGTGAAGATGGTTCGTTGTATGACAGATTCTCTGATCGAATTATCTTCCCCATACACTCAGTCAGCGGCAACGTTATCGGATTCGGTGGAAGAATAATGTCTTCTGAGAAAAAAACAGCCAAATATCTAAACTCTCCCGAATCAGAAATATATCATAAAAGCGACACTCTTTATGGTATTTATTTCGCAAGAAACGCAATCTCAAAGAGAGACAATTGTATACTGGTCGAAGGATATACAGATGTTATGTCAATGCACTCATCGGGCATTGAGAATGTCGTAGCGTCTTCGGGCACATCTCTCACAAAAGAACAAATTGCACTGATTTCGCGATTCACAAAAAACGTCACAGTAATCTATGATGGTGATTCGGCCGGAATCAAAGCATCGTTACGTGGAATTAATATGATTCTCGAAGCCGGACTCAATGTGCGTTGTGTCCCATTGCCTGAGGGTGAGGATCCTGATTCATTTGCACGACAACACTCAGCATTAGAACTTGAAGAGTATCTAAAGAACAATACAGAAGATTTTATCACCTTCAAAACCAACATTCTGCTCGGTGAGGCCGGCTACGACCCTATGCTGAGAGCTTCGGCCATTAAGGATATTGTCGAATCAATCGCAGTTATTCCTGACGTAATCACCCGTTCAGTATATACAAAGCAGTGTGCTTCGATGCTTGACATAAACTCGACAACTCTTGAGTCTGAAATCAACCGTCAAATTACACGACGCATATACTCTGAACAAGAGCTCAGAGAGATTGATAATCTCAGAAAAATCCAACAAAAGAAACATCAGGTTTCGAGTCAACCATCACAACCGACAACAACAGAAGATCTGCGTATTGAGCAATTTGAACGCGAATTTATCGGTTATCTGTTGTTGCAGGGGCACGAATTTTTCCACATCACTCTTGAAAACAATGAGGTCGAACGCCGTAATGTTGCCGAGTATATAATCTCAGAGATTGAATACGACAATATTACGTTGCATAATAAGACTCTGAATACGATATTTGAAATATACAAAAACGCCTGGAATGAGGCTATCGGTCAAGCCCAAGAGACTGATCCAGATAACGATCCGATGGTAACACTCGAACAAAGCCAATGGAAATTTCCGATTCACATTTTTAATAGTAGTGAGGATATAGCCGTTGCCCAAACCGTGAGTGACATAGTAATGCAGGACGAGAAACTGCGTCCAAGTAAGTTGTGGGAGGAATATGATATGCCAGTTTGTCCAGATCGTCTGAGACTTGGTGATCTAGTTCCGCGTGTAATCAATATCTATAAATCAAAAATCATCGAAGAGATGATTACCGAAATACAAAAAAGGCTTGACTCTCCCGAACTAAACGAAGAGCAAGTTGCAGAATTGATTGACAGAATAAAACTGCTTAATGAATCTCGCGTCTATTTCTGTCAAAAATATACCCGTATAATAATCTAGATTACATAAAGGATTCTACCTGAGAGATAATCCGATTCAGATTTTCAGGCACCAGAACAAAATCCTCCTTATCAACATCAATCACCAGGAGTTTGCCCTTGTACACGTTTTTAATCCAATTTTCGTAAAGCAAATTCAGTCGACTCAGATAATCTTCACTTATCGACATCTCATATGCTCGACCACGACGTTGAATCTGGCTGATCAGAGTCGGCACACTACCCTTCAGGTATATCAGCAAATCTGGTTGCGGTAACTCCTCAACTGCCAACTCGAAAATATCCATATAGGTCGAATAATCACGAGTAGTCATCAATCCCATCTGATGCAGATTATGAGCAAAAATATATGCATCTTCATATATTGTTCGGTCCTGCACAACATTTACCTTTTCGGCACGGATAGCCTTAACACTACGCAGTCGCTTCGACAAAAAATATATCTGAAGATTAAACGACCAGTTTGTCATATCTTCGTAGAAATCTACCAGATATGGATTCTTGTCATCTTCGAAATAGGGTTTGAATCCGAGTCGCTGAGCAATAATTTCAGTCAACGATGTCTTTCCCGAGCCGATGTTTCCTGCAATTGCGATATGCATAGTAATAAGTTTTTACTTTAACAATTTTTTAATTGGTCGACATACTCTCTCGTATTGGCCAATCGTGGCACTTTATTCTGACCACCCAATTTTCCTCGACATTCCATCCATCGGTAAAACGTCCCTGATGGCAACTCGGTCAACTGTGGTCTGTTCAACGTTGTCGAATTGAATCGTTTAGCCTCATAATCAGAATTAAGTTCTTGTAGTTTAAGATCCAAAATATCAACGAATTTATCTACATCATCTGGTTTATGTGTAAACTCAATCAACCACTCGTGACAACCTTTCCCTCCCTCGTTCATATAAATCGGAGCAGCCGTATACTCTGCGATTACAGCACCAGTTCCGCTACACGCAGCACTCAGGGCCTGCTCGGCATTATCAATGATTATCTCCTCGCCAAAGGCATTTATAAAGTGTTTTGTACGTCCTGTTATCTTAATTTTGTGTGGACTGAGTGAGGTAAACTCTACCGTATCACCTATCATATATCGCCACAATCCCGCACTCGTTGTTATTATCACGGCATAATTCACACCCAATTTTACATCTGCAGCAGAGACTGCCTTCGAATAGTCGTTCAACGAATCGGTCGGCAAGAACTCGTAGAATATTCCGTAATCCAACATCAATAACATATCCCGACGTGTCGGCTCATTTTGAATTGCAAAGAAACCCTCTGATGCATTATATGACTCGACATATTTCATATTGTCCGTCGGAATGAGTACCTCAAACTGACTTCTATAAGGTTCAAAGCCCATACCACCGTGCATAAACAATTCCATATTTGGCCACACTTCCAATATGTTGTTCTTGCCCGTATACTCAAGAATTCTCTGCAACAACACCAAATTCCAAGAGGGAGCTCCTGCTATTGATGTCACGTTCTTCGATATAGTTTCACGGCAGATACGTTCAATCTTATGTTCGAAATCCGGAATCAGTGCCGTATCAACCTTAGGCAGCCGACTCATAGAGGCCCACCACGGAGTATTATCTATCATTATCGCTGACAAATCACCCGAACTCGCCATATCGTTTACACGTTCTATTCGATGACTACCTCCCAAGGTCATAAACTTTCCGTTAAAGACTTTGGTTTCAGGGTACATTGTCGCAAACATTCCCAACAAATCACGTGGTCCTCTGAGATGTGAATCCCTAAGCGACTCACGACTCACAGGTATAAACTTACTTTTATTGGAAGTTGTTCCCGAAGACTTTGCAAACCAACGTATCGGAGTAGGCCAAATGACATTTTTCTCGCCCTGTCTTGCTCGGTCAAAATAACCATAGAACGAATCATAGTCACAGACCGGAACTCGTCGTTGGAACTTTTCAATAGAATCAATTCCCTTAAAGTCGTATGTTTTTCCGAATTCTGTATCAGCTGCATACTCAATAAGGTCCAACAATTCGCGTCGCTGAACCTCGGCAGGATTACTACAGAAATGATATATCTCTTTCTGTCGCTGCCTGAAGAGTTTCTCTAACACAGTCGGAATCAGTGCCATATTATTCTAATTAAAATATTTACCGATTTTACTTATAGCCGACGGCAGTGCAAACACCACAACACGGTCATAAGGTTTAATTTCAAAATCGCCTCTGCCGATAAATGGTTGATCTCCACGCACGACACCACCAATTATTGCTCCTTGAGGAAATCCGAGGTTACGAATACAGGTTTTTGTTGACGGAGAATTAGGTTTGGCAATAAACTCCAAAACCTCAGCATCACAACCGGTTAAACATTTTATAGCCTGAACGTCTGTACTCATTGTAAATCTGAATATGTTGCTGGCCGTAATCAGTTTCTTATTTACAATCGTATCAATACCAATACTCTCAGCCAGATTGATATAATTCAAATTTTCAATCTCTGCAATAACCTTCTTCACGCCCAATCGTTTAGCCAACATCGCAGCCAAAATATTTGTTTCGGCACGACCTGTTACTGCCACAAATGCATCCATATTACCGATACCCTCTTCGATCATTGCATCAGTATTACGACCGTCTTCGTGAATAATGAGTGTTCGTTCTAGAAATTCTGCAAGTTTGTACGCCTTATCTGCCGAGTAATCAACAAGCTTCACATTGTAATCATCTTGTAACTCCTTTGCCACGCGCACTCCGATCAGGCTACCGCCAAGAATCATAATATTCTTGACATTGATATTCGACTGACCAGAGAATTCCATAACCTCACGTTGATACTCTCTCTTAACAATCACGTATACATTATCTCCACTTTGCAACTTGTCCTCCTCAGAGGGGATAATGGTAAATCCATTTCGTGAAATTGCGACGGTGCGATAGTTCAGTTTCTCGCGGTTGGGTGTAACCTCAGCCAAAGTGTGTCCAATCAATGGCGATGACTCTTCGAGTTTTACGACTACCATAACCAATTTTCCACCGGAGAAATCGACATATTCGGTCGTATTAGTATGCCCCAAAAGATTGACGATTTCTCGGGCTGCGACCTTCTCAGGATAAAACAAAAAGTCAATCCCCATATTGATAAATATCTCTTTGTTATTCGGTTCGAGATATTCATTGTTATCAATACGGGCAATGGACTTTTTTGCACCAAGCTGTTTTGCCAGCATTGCTGACAATATATTTGAATTTTCTTCTGGCTGTACTGCGATAAAAAGGTCTGATTTTGAAACAGAAGCCTGATTCAACACCTCAAACGTAGTCGAATCCCCTTCCACACAGATTACGTCTGCTATGGAAGCTATATTTTCGAGTCGTTTTGCATCATCATCAATAACTGTAATATCGTGATACTCATTACTCAACATTTTCGCGAGATGACTACCGACCTCTCCTACACCAGAAATTACAATTTTCATTTCAGAAACAATAGTATTACTTTATCACAAAAGTAAAACAATTTCCGAAAATTTAGCACTTTATACCCAATAATTTTTTCATTCCAAATTTATATCACTCTGTCAACCGGATTTGCTTTTCACACTCAGACCTCAATTTATCAAAATTTGAAAATTTATCTCCAAGAGCAACCAATCGCTCACTATTGCGGAAAAACAACGTAGGGAAATCTTTTGATATCAGTTTTGATTGTTTAAACGACTCGGTCTGTGTTTCGACCACACGTTCAGATTGGAAATCGTCAAGAAAAATCTGTTTGGGTAATCCCAGATAAGAAACAATATTCAAATAGAATGTTTCGTCATTAGGATTCTCTCCTCGAATAAAAAATGCACGTTCGATTTCACACACAAATTCCAGAGTACGTTGTGGCCAAAGATACTGCACCGAAAGTATAGCTCGCGAAGGAATTGAACTATCCAACACAAGATGACCTGTTTTTAACAATTCATAGTAACTGTCTCCGAAAATTACATCACTCTGTTCCTGAATTTTACGCACTTCACGTTCGAGCCACTGCCCAAAATTTTCATCTACGATTCTTGGCGAAGGGAACATTCCCCACGGCAGAATCTCCAGTTCTAAATCGTATGGAGACTCAGCCATCAATCGTTCAACTTTGGGTGAAAATGTGTGACACCACGCACACAAAGGATCCATCAAATAAAGCAGATTGTACTTCATATCGAAAAAAAGATTTATAAAAAATTCTTTTTATTCAATACAAATTCCAAACCACTTTAAAGCAATCCTCCATTTCGAAAACTAAAACTACCGTTACACGAAATTATGACGTGGTCGACCAATGTTATATCAAACAATCCGGCAGCCTCTTTCAATCGAAATGTCAGTTCACGATCACTCGACGAAGGCTCGGAATTGCCCGACGGGTGATTGTGTACCAATATGATTCCCGAAGCCAATCTCTCTATGGCACGTTTCAGGATCAATCGGTTATCTACGGTTGTAGCACTCACACTTCCCTGACTTATCTTCGATTTATACAACACTTTATTTGCTGACGTAAGGTATAAGACCCAGAACTCCTCATACGGTAAATCTGCCAACAACGGCACAAATATATCTTCAACGTCCAACATCGAGCCAATAAAACTCTGATGTTCCGGTTGCATCGTTCTGTAACGTCGTCCCAATTCCAACGCAGCCTTAATAGCAGCAGCTCTAATTGCTCCCATCGACCCACACAACCGCATCTTATTGAAATCAATTTTTGCAAGTTCAAGCAGATTATCATCAATGCTCCGAACAATCTCCCTCGACACGGCAATAGGCGAAAAATCTCGACTCTCCACACCCATAACCAATGCCAGCAACTCAGCATTGGTAAGTTCTGACTCGCCACGACTCATCATTTTCAATCGAATCTGACTCTCAGTTGATATTTGTCCTTCGCTATATTTCATTGCCATAATTCCACAATTTTTTCTAATACGACAAACCTGTCTTATTAAACAACAATCGGCCCAGATTAAAGACTACGAACCAACGGCCCCGACCACCATCATAGTTTGCCACAGTCAGACTTGCTGGCCCGATTATAGACTGAAATACAAGTGTCGATGACAGCATATATCGAGCCTTGTTATCCACGTTAAATATCTTCAAAAAACTCTCCGGCATAAACATATTCAAATCGCTTCTGAGATAAAAATTTGGTGTGAAACATATTATCGGCATTATTCCGAGTCCGATATACGAGTCACTTCGATACTCGGGCAGAAACAATGTTCGAGAATGTGGCGTAGGTGTAAATGCCGGCTGGGTATAGTTTGTCAAATATTGATTATCCATTGAGGGGTGTGTCGTTAGCACAAGGTCTGCTAACCAACCGAGTTTAAACCATTTCGACACGTTTATGTAATCTTCTCGCATCACCTTACCTCCAACCCAATAGTGCTTTTCTGCAAACGTGGTCAATTCGTTACCCATAACATACACTCCAGAGAAGACCTGACGAGCTCCACGCGTAGGATACATCTTAAAGTTAAGAGTATTATGTTCAATGTGAGTTCTCAGTTCAGCATACTCAAAGCGACTGATGTAACTCTGCTGTGATAATGCCCCCGTAGCTTCATCTTGTTGATAATATCTGTATCTGTTACGTCCGAGATTTATGTGGAATGATGCCACCGATTTGCGTCCAATCGGACATCCTATTGACGCCGAAAAAAAGTGTTCCATCATTCGGGAATAGGGAGAAGTGTTAACTGAATAGACATCATTCGAACCACTCAGATAATTAAACCTATTGAACGTGAACGAAAAATCAGAATAGAACGGAGTCCCAGCAATAAAGTCTGTTCTGAATCCGGTTCGACCCGATATGTAATAATTGCCAATGAATCCGTCGAGATAATAACTTTTCAGAGTACGTCCGATTCGTTTATACTCTGTGCCGAAGAAAAGTTCATTCAATGCACCCGAAGATATATTTCCTCCAAGCATTACCTTAAGGCTTGGCTTAGCAGACATTTTCATCTTCAAAGAAAATACTCCTGCCGAATCATTATATGTTGAATAGGGAAAATCTCCTGAAATATCTCCCTCTGACAATAATTTGAAATATGAATTTTTAAACTGATCGAATGTAAAAGTTTTATTCTTACCCGGGTTTATCTTCAATAATTTATTCACATAATTGAGCTGCACCTGATTCAGCCCCTCTATGTCTAATTTATCATACACCAATTCTGGAACTTGCGAACGGAAATGTAATCTTCTCATCGCTAAAGAATCGGCCGACACTCGACGTTTAATCTTCTCTTTAATACGGGGCATTGCCGCCATTGCATCTTCATAACCTCGGTCTATAATCTCCTGAGCCTTATCAAAATCAAGTATTCCATACTCTTTGAATATGCGTTCAATCATAATCCCACGATCCTCAGGCAGCTCATAATTTGTATGCATCATTGTCAACATTTCGATCTGGCCTGCCAGATCATTTTCATCTGGATTAACCAATCCCGAGACACATTTTCCGCCAATTATCACATCTGGTTTGAAATCTTTATCCATTGCCTCCCACGGGAAATTATTATAGATTCCGCCATCGTAAATCAGTGTCGAGTCAATCTTCAATGGTTTGAACACAATCGGTATAGACATTGACATTCGTATTGATGCACCCAAATCGCCCTCTTTGAATACCAATTCTCGTCGATTATAGACATCTGCGGCTACACACCTGAATGGCACAAACAAATTATCAAAATTACCTTTAGAGAGAGCTGTTGCTCCGGCAAACATTTCGTTGAATGTCACATCTATTGCGTGAGAAGGAATGATATTACCTGGAAGTGCTTGAACACCTCGTTTGTTTTTATCAATGTTAATTGACAACATCGTCGGTGCTGGATTCTGCTGCTTGTAAAAAAATGAATACTTAGGCTCGATTTTTCCTGACATCCATATTTTCACCATATCAGACACAAACAGATCATTCATCTGTTGGGGGGTATATCCTATTGCATACAGACCGGCAACGATTGATCCCATAGAGGTTCCGGCAACATAGTCAATCGGAATATTATTCTCTTCGAGAGCCTTCAGTATCCCAATATGATACAATCCTTTGGCTCCCCCGCCACTCAATACTACGCCAACAGTTTGAGCATTGACCGACGAGATACCAAATAAAAGAAATATTGTAAATATAAACCTCTTCATAATCACGTTAAATTCCAAGACAAAGATAATGACATTCACGACATTTACCTACAACGATAAACAATTTAGATTAAAATTCACCACAAAATCAACCAAATCGGATATTGCGATCTTCTACTATTATAGTTTCTGAGAGCTATGAGCCGTAGTCCCCCCCCAAACCCGAGTCGAATCAATCTTTCGGCAGAAAATTGCATCGTATCAAAGGCCTATCTTAATCTATGTTTTTGGAAATGAGGAGTCACTTTATTAACAAAAAATATCAATGAAATTACTATGAGAAATGCTCCGAACATATAACAATACAGATAGCCATACTCGGAGATATATCCGCCCAGAAACATCCCAGCACCGATGCCCACATCCCAACCCGTCAAATAGGTGGCATTGGCCGTAGCACGTCGCGAATTGGGTGCAAGATTAATAAAGAGTGTATTGTATGCCGGGAATAGCGTTCCAAACCCAAATCCGAACAAAAAAGCTGCGACAAAATAGAGTACATATCCCATCGTTATATTCCAACCTGAAACCGTCGACAACAAAATCTCACCTAATGCACCGACAAGAGCAATGCACATACCAAGTCGTATGGTTTCTGTAATAAATCCCTTATCGACCTTTTTACCTGAGTTCAGACGCGAAGTTATCAGTCCCGCAGCCATTATGGTAAAAAACAATCCCGAATTATTGGTTATGCCCGATTCAATTGCATATATTGCGATGTAACTTGTTGTCATTCCATAAGGTATCGCAATCAGGAAAAATGCAATGCAAGCATATATTCCCTCCTTCAAAAAGAATCTGTCAACAGATAATTTTATTGTTCTCAGACTTTGCAACTCTCTGTGTGGAGCACGAACTGCCATCGCAAAACATAAACCAATCACCCCTGTCACAAGCGATGTCAAAAAAAGGCAAGTATAATTTCCCGATGCAATTACAAACAACCCCGTCATTGGTCCGAATGCCATTGCCAGATTATTTGTCACCCCATAGTAGCCTAATCCCTCACCTCTGCGTGCCGATGGAATCACATCAATAACAAGGGTATTGCCTGCCGTGGATAAGATTCCGAAACTAAAACCTTGGAAGATTCTCAGCAAAATAAACATTACCAATGATGAAGTTATCGAGAAATAACCTAAAAATGAGAGTACAAATATTATGTATGAAACGAAATAGACACTCTTGCGTGGCAATGCATCTGCAATGAACCCAGCCAATGGACGCACACTCAGTACAGCTATAACGTAGCAAGACAACACTACCCCCACCATCGTTGGCCCAATATGGAATACATTTTTCAGATAAATCGGCAGTGTCGGCACCAATATAAAAAATGAAAACGACATCATAAATGCCGCAATGCACACATATATATAGTTACGTGACCAAAGACGACTAATGGTTTTATTTTCCATAAAACAGAGATTTTATACTATCTGAAACGTTGTACAAAGATACATCAAAAACTATCTCATTGTTGGACAGACAAGACATTTTTTATAATTTCGCAGTATGAAAAATGACAAGATCCATATACGACCGGCAACCGCTGATGACAAATGTATTATAGCTACAACCATCTGTATGGCAATTGGATTTGACACTACTCACCCAGCCTATTCGGTATTTGAAAAATTAGCCGTATTGGAACAGTCTCAATACAGTTTCCGCAATACACTTGTAGCCGAAGTCGAAGGTAAGGTTGCAGGTGCAATCATAGGCTACGATGGAGCATTGTTACACCAACTGAGAGAGGTTGCAATCCCTCTAATCAGACAACATCTGGGCGACGGGGTGAAGTTAGAAGATGAGACTCAGTCTGGAGAATTCTATCTCGATTCAGTAGGCATTCTGCCTCAATTTCGAGGTATGGGAATAGGTCGAAAATTAATCTGCATGATGTGTCAGAGGGCCTTTGAACAGGGTCACTACCAAGTCGGGCTACTCGTAGATCTTGACAATCCAAGAGCTGAAGCACTATACACATCTCTCGGGTTCAAACACATCGATAACAAAATGTTTATGGGACACCAAATGCACCACCTGCAAATCATCCCTGACAGACTCAAAAAATAACAAAATCCGACCATTAACACAAAGTTTTATTATACTGATAATCAATATCGTCGAAAAATATCACTTTCTATGATTTGGTATTGTCAGCATAAAAATATATCTTTATGGTCTGAAAAATATTTTTTTAACATTAAAAAACCTAAATAAACAGATGAAAAAAGTAGTTTTACTGGCAACGGCAGCGTTGCTCTCTGTGAGCTCTTTTGCTCAAAAACAAGAAGAGGGTTTTAAATTTACTGTCGTAAAAGAAAACCCCATTACAAGCATTAAAAATCAAAATCGTGCAGGTACCTGCTGGTGTTACTCAGCACTAGCATTCATCGAATCAGAACTTATCCGTATGGGTAAAGGTGAATACGACTTCAGCGAAATGTACATCGTACACAACACCTATCTCGATCGTGCAGATAAAGCAGTCCGCACTCACGGTGATGCATCATTCTCTCAAGGAGGTTCTTTCTATGATGTAATCTATGGAATGCAACAATTCGGTCTCGTTCCTGAAGCAGAAATGCGTCCGGGCGTAATGTATGGTGATACTCTCAGTAACCACAATGAACTCTCAGCAGTTAGTGATGCAGTAGTTGCAGCTATCGCTAAAGGTAAAGCTCGTAGCCTCCAAACTGACGCAAACGGTATGCCTCTTTGGAAAAAAGCTATCGAATCAATCCATGACATCTACCTGGGCAAACGTCCTGAAAAATTCACATACAATGGCAAAGAGTACACTCCGAAGTCATTCTACGAATCAACAGGTCTGAAAGCAGACGATTACGTTTCATTGACATCTTACACACACCACCCATTCTACTCACAATTCGTTCTTGAAATTCAAGACAACTGGCGTTGGGCTCAATCATACAACCTCCCAATCGACGAATTGATGGAAGTATTTGACAACGCAATTATGGAAGGTTTCACAATTGCTTGGGGTAGCGACGTGAGTGAAGATGGTTTCTCTCGCGGTGGCGTAGCAGTTCTCCCTGATGAAGCAAAAGCTCAAGAACTCAGCGGTTCAGATATGGCACATTGGTTGAAACTGCCGGCTGCAGAAAAGAAACTCCACACTAAACCACAACCACAAAAATGGGTTAGCCAAGAAGAACGCCAAAAAGCATACGACAATTGGGAAACTACAGACGACCACGGTATGCAAATCTATGGTATCGCTAAAGATCAAGATGGTAACGAATACTATATGGTTAAAAACTCTTGGGGTCCTGCAGGTACATACAAAGGCATTTGGTATGCATCTAAAGCATTTGCTCGCTACAAAACAATGAACATCATCGTTCACAAAGATGCTCTTCCAAAACACATTGCTAAAAAACTTGGTTTGAAATAAAATATTTTAGCCAAATAATTTTGCTAAAACCGAATTTTAATCTACCTTTGTGCCCGAAAATTAACTAATTAATAATAGTACACACACATGAAAAAGGAAATTCATCCTCAAGATTATCGCATTGTGGCATTCAAAGATATGTCAAATGACCATGTGTTTTTGTGCAGGTCCGCCGTTCAGACACGTGAAACTATCGAAGTGGACGGCGAAACCTATCCCGTGTACAAGATGGAAATCTCTAACACATCTCACCCGTTCTATACTGGTAAGATGAAGTTAGTGGATACCGCAGGACGCGTTGATAAGTTTATGAGCCGCTATCAAAAGCACTACGATAACCGCAAAAAGTAATCAGGACTCAGGTAGACTGATTCTTTCAGAAGACAGAGGGCTGTTCATAGTATTTGAACAGCCCTTTTATTTTACTTGTGTGTTTGTGGACTTGACTACGCCACAAACACAATTTCTGCCACTCAATGGTTTATCATTTGCCCATACCATCAAAAAAAAGAAGCATAACCGAAGTTATGCTTCCAATTCATCTGTGAAACAGTGTTCTATTTAACAGTTTCGATAACTTTTGCAAAAGCCTGCGGGTGGTTCATAGCCAAGTCTGCCAAAACCTTACGGTTCATAGCAATACCTTTAGCATTAACTTTACCCATAAATTCCGAATAGCTCATACCGTTAGCACGAGCTGCGGCATTGATACGTTGAATCCACAAGCTGCGGAATGAACGTTTTTTAGCCTTACGGTCGCGGTATGCATAGCACAAACCTTTTTCAACGGTATTTTTCGCTACGGTCCATACGTTCGACCTTGAACCAAAGTTACCTTTGGCCAATTTCAAAACTTTTTTTCTTCTTGCTCTCGACGCTACTGCGTTTACTGATCTTGGCATAATTTTAAAGTTTTAGGAGCGGTCAGCGATCGGGACTTTTCGGACAGTCACGATACTTTCGGAGCTGTGCCTCTCACGAGTTAAACAATTGTTGTTCTCAGAGTCTCAGACTCATTGATGTTTTTGTTACTTAACCAAAAGCGCTTTAATCTTAGGTTGGTCAACGGGATTAACCATTGCTGTGTAAGACAAGTTACGTTTTTGCTTAGTAGTTTTCTTTGTCAGGATGTGGCTTTTATAAGCGTGTTTCCTTTTGATTTTTCCAGTACCGGTGAAGTCAAAACGCTTCTTAGCGGCACTATTACTTTTCATTTTAGGCATTTTACAAAAAATTTTAGTTGTTAAATAGGCTGCAAAGATACGATATTTTTTTCTTATGCAAAATTTTATTTGAAATTTTAGTTTGTATTATTTTCAAAAAACTGCCACAAATTATCATCTCCTGGTACGGGAGCCACGACGGTCAACTGTTCTCCACGCACCGGATGTATAAATGTCAGGCTGCGAGAATGCAGTGAAATCGATCCATCAGGCAACGAACGTTTGGCTCCGTACTTTAAATCTCCTCGAATCGGACAACCGATTTTCGATAATTGACACCTTATCTGATGGTGTCGTCCTGTCATCAATTCTACGTCCAGCAACGTATAACGATCACTCGTATTCAAGACCTTATATTTCAATCGAGCCTCTTTCGAATCACATTTCGGTTTTGAGACAATATAAGATTTATTTGTTTTACCATCACGTATAATTTGGTGAACTAGCAATGCTTCGAGTTCAGACGGACGATTCTCTGTGATTGCCCAATAATGTTTTTCGAGGGCACGTTTTTTCATCATTTCATTCATTCTCACCAATGCCTTCTTCGACTTTGCAAACAAAATTACGCCACTAACGGGACGATCAATACGATGAACTATACCCAAAAAAACATTACCTGGTTTATTATCACGAACCTTTATAAATGCTTTAACATCATCTTCGAGTGCAACATCACCGGATAAATCAGCTTGCACCAATTGTCCAGACTGTTTATTCACCACCAACAGATGATTATCCTCATATAAAATATCTTCAGCCTTAAAACCCATTATTTATCAAAATTAAATGACAACGGCAACAGATGTGCAGCATTATCTATCACAATAATATTTTGAGCCGAATCAAGAACTAACTTAATTGGACAAGCTTGACGTCGTGTCATATCTACAATAGTTTGACGACAAATACCACACGGAGTCACATCTCGACGTTCACCTTCACTCTCTGCAGATATTGCCATCACCACAATTTTACGATTTCCACCATTTGCACCGACATATCCTAGCAATGCACGTTCAGCACACAATCCCGCAGGGAACGATTCATTTTCCTGATTGCTGCCAGAGAGGATCTCGCCATCATCAAGCATAACTGCAGCTCCCACGTGAAAGTCAGAATATGGAGCATACGAGTTTTTCAGAGCTTGTCGGGCTGCATTCAGCACCTTGCTATCATCAGCAGACAACTCATTTTCGGAACATATTCCATACTCTAATTCGGCTTTTTTACTAATCATATCATTATAATTTTACAGCTCTCAACATATGATGTTTACCACAGGCTCCGGCCAATCTCTTCACCTCGAATCCAGCATCTCTCAACGCCTGTTTCACTACTCCTTTACTCGAATAGGTAACCAAAACTCCTCTAGTTACGGTCGCCGATGCAATTCGACGAAATATATCAACCGACCACAATTCTGGTTGAGTATCATAGGCAAATGCATCGAAATAGATCAAATCGAACTGACGATTCAGTTCAACATTTTCCAACGAATTGTGGTACTTTGTCAGTGTAAATCCAGGGACAATATTCTGCTGATTATTCCACCCTACACGGTGCAGTGTTTCAAATAACTCTCTCTGCCGAGCATCACCCTTAAAGTAGTTCAACTCACGAACAACCTCCTGGTCAATTGGATACAACTCTACCGAATGATAATCAACACTTACCGAGTTTCGAATTGCCTGAAACAGAGTCAATGCACAATTCAATCCCGTACCAAAACCCATCTCAAAAATTGAAATATGGTTCTTATCCAGTGAGTTAAATCCTGCATCAATATAAACGTGCAACGATTCACTCACAGCACCGCCCTCGGAATGGTACGAGTCTCCAAGCAAACTATGCCTTAGGCTTGATGACCCATCTTGAGTCAGAAACAATTCGCCCTTCATCGGTTTATCAAAAAAAGAGAGCGACTATAAAAAACCGCTCTCTATCTCTAAATTTCACGCAGTCTATCCCAAATAAGATTTGAGCAACTTGCTACGAGAACTATGTCTTAATCTACGTATAGCCTTTTCTTTAATCTGACGCACACGTTCACGGGTTAGGCCAAACTCTTCACCTATCTCTTCGAGGGTCATTTCGGCACAACCAATTCCGAAGAAATATCTTACGATATCGCGTTCACGTTCGGTGAGTGTTGACAAGGCACGATCAACTTCAGTATACAACGATTCGTTGATCAGCCCTCTGTCTGCATTTGGAGAATCTGTATTCACCAGCACATCTAACAAACTGTTATCTTCACCATCTGAAAATGGTGCATCAACCGAAACGTGACGACCGGAAACTCTCAACGTATCTGCCACCTTTTCCTTCGGGAGATCCAATTCCAATGCTAGTTCCTCAGGAGATGGTGTACGTTCGTGTTCCTGTTCAAATCGAGCAAATGCTTTATTGATTTTATTGAGAGATCCAACCTGATTCAGAGGCAATCGAACGATTCTAGATTGTTCTGCCAATGCCTGCAAAATTGATTGACGAATCCACCAAACTGCATAAGAGATAAATTTAAATCCTCGGGTTTCATCGAATTTTTCAGCAGCCTTAATCAGTCCCAAATTACCCTCATTGATAAGGTCAGGCAGACTAAGTCCTTGATTTTGATATTGTTTTGCCACAGATACAACAAAACGAAGATTTGCACGTGTCAATTTTTCCAGAGCACTCTGATCACCTTTTCTGATTCTTTGGGCGAGTTCGACCTCCTCTTCGACCGAAATCAAATCTTCTTTCCCGATTTCTTGCAGATACTTATCCAACGATGCACTTTCGCGGTTGGTTATGGATTTCGTAATTTTTAATTGTCTCATTATATTTTTAAGATACCTTAAATGTATTAATTACCCCTGACGTTCTTATTACGCAAAACCACATCAAAATGTTTCATTTCAGAACCTCTTTTTATCAAAAGTTTAATTTTATCATCGGGACGCAGTCGGGCAATAATCTCCTGCACTTGTGACGGACTATTTGTCTTAACACCACTAACTTCGAGTATCACATCACCAGGTTTAATTCCAGCATCTTGTGCTGCACTACCTACCAGAACTGCCACAACTAATACACCTTCGACCTCATCTATTTGGTATCTTGTACCCATTTTTCGGATAAAATCATCTGTTATTTCAGCCATCGAAACACCAAGAACTCCGCGTCTGACATCTCCAAACTCTCTCATATCGGCGACAATTTTTGACACAATTGACGAAGGAACAGCAAATGAATATCCGGCATAACTTCCAGTTGGCGACTTTATCACCGTATTTATCCCGACAATTTCACCTTTTGCGTTGAGCAGAGCTCCGCCCGAATTCCCCGTATTGACAGCGGCATCGGTCTGAATAAATGACTCGATTCTGAAATCCGAATCGTTCACAAAAAGATTTCTTGCTTTAGCACTTACGATTCCTGCTGTTACTGTTGAAGTCAAGTTATAAGGATTACCAATAGCCAAGACCCACTCTCCCAGCTTCAACGAATCGGAATTACCAAACGGCAACCACTGCAAATCTTTTTCTTCAATTTTTATCAGTGCTATATCTGTCGAAGGATCCTGGGCGATTATTCTTGCCGGATAACTGCGGCGATCATTGAGGGTAACCTTCAACTGCTTCGATCCATCAACCACGTGGTTATTTGTCACGATATACCCATCAGATGAGATTATCACACCAGAGCCACTTGAGATACGAGTAGTCTCTCCCTGAGGGATTGCAAAGGGTATTCCGAAAAAACTATATACCCGTTTATTACCACTCACAGCTCTATTTTCTATACAGACGACTGCTTCAACCCCTTGTTGCGAGGCGACTGTCAAATCGGGTAACAATCTATTTTTCGACACATCTGCAACCTCATCAATATTGGGTCCTATCTTCGTAAGATGGTTTAAATTATCATTACACTTGTGATTTACAACTAGTGTTGTAACTACGCTTGCCAAAACAGACAACAATAATATGCCAAAATAAGATCTATTTTTCATAACTATTTAATAATTATGTTATAACAACGCACCGTTACAAAAAAATATTGCATAAAAAAAAGAGCAATTCAGAATTGCTCTTTCTCAAAAATCATTTTCAATTATTCGTTATCTGCACTCTCTTGTTCAGCCTCGTCTTTAGCAGGCTCATACAGATTATGTTCGACCAACAGATTATACCAGTTTACGATTTTCACCATATCTGAAACTCTCACTTGATCGCGATCATATTGAGGAACAGCCTCACCAAATACTTTCTTTAATTCTTCAGCCGAAGATTTGTGACTGATTGTTTGTTTTCCTTCTGTAAGATTATAGAATGCCGCAAAAACTTTTTCCAAAGGCAAATCTTCCTCCATCGTAAAGACAGAAATATCTCCCAAAGAACTAACTCGTGAGTTAGCCGAAAATTTAGTTCTTTTTCCGGTTGCAACAGCTTCAACGATTACTCCATTAGGTGACTGTGCAACAAACTTAAACAATCCGGGTTGGCCTGACACGGCCAAAATCTCTTTCAAATCCATAATCAGTAATCAATTATAATAACAATGTATACCACAAAAGTAGAAATTAATTCTCATTTTTTTTATATTTATCCTATTAATTTAACTACACTGCAAAAAAATTGCGAAGATCGTAGAATCTCCGCAATTAGAATTATTCGACAGTTACCGATTTTGCCAAATTTCGAGGACGATCTACATCACGTCCTTTGTTCACTGCGATAAAGTATGCCAATAGTTGCAATGGAATAGACGACAATATCGGCATCAAGAATTCATCGGTCGTTGGCACCTCGATTACATAATCGACAATATTACCGATTTGGTTATCACCCTCACTCACCAGAGCAAGTACCCGACCCGAACGAGCTTTAATTTCCTGAATATTCGATATTGTTTTTTCATAGATGCTATCTGATGTTGCAATCGCAACTACGGGCATCTCGGCATCAATCAGGGCAATCGGGCCGTGTTTCATTTCGGCTGCGGGATAACCCTCTGCGTGTATATAAGAAATCTCCTTCAATTTCAATGCTCCCTCAAGTGCAACTGGGTAATTATAACCACGACCAAGGTAGATGAAATTATTGGCATAAGTAAATATTTTAGAGAGTTCCTCGATTTTTTCACGCTGTTTGAGCACCACGTCCATTTGTTGCGGCAACTGTTGCAACGACTTAATCATTTGAACATATCGTTCATCAGAGATTGTTCCTCGTTCTTTTGCTATGGTGATGGTCAACATTGCCAAAGTCGTAACTTGACCCGTAAATGCTTTAGTTGAAGCTACACCCACTTCTGGTCCCACGTGGATATACGACCCCGAATGAGTTGCACGTGCAATAGACGACCCAACCACATTACAGATTCCATAAACGAAAGCCTTTTTCTGTTTGGCCAATTCAACGGCAGCCAGCGTATCGGCAGTCTCGCCTGATTGTGAAATCGCAATAACTATATCATCTTCATTGATTACGGGATTTCTATAACGGAATTCAGATGCATACTCGACATAAGCTGGTATTCGACAGAACTCTTCAATCATCTGTTTTCCGATCAATGCAGCGTGCCAAGATGTTCCACAAGCCACAAAGATGATTCTACCGGCAGCCATAAATTTGTCGCGATTCTGACTCACGCCAGACAAGATAACTTCAGTACCTTCTGAATTGACTCGACCTCGAATACAATCCTGAATTGTACGCGACTGCTCATAGATTTCCTTCAGCATAAAATGCGGATACCCACCCTTCTCAAGCACACTTAAATCAAGCGTCAACTCGTGAATTTCAGGGGTAACCACCACATTCGACAGATCGACAATTTTCATCTCCTCGCCACGTCTGAGCAATACGATCTGTTCATCATCAAGATATACGACTTTATTTGTATACTCGACAATCGGAGTTGCGTCACTTGCTAAAAAGAATTCGTTTTCACCGACTCCAACAACAAGCGGACTCGACTTGCGGGCTCCGATCAGTAAATTCGGATCATTTCGGTCAATCACTGCAATAGCATACGCACCAACAACCTGATTCAAAGCGTGTTGTACCGAGCTACACAAATCTAATCCCATTGTGTTACGGATATATTCTATCAAATTAACAACGACCTCGCTATCAGTCGTACTTTTAAACGTGTATCCGACTTGTTCGAGTTTGGTTCTCAGTGTAACATAGTTTTCGATAATTCCGTTATGAATCATCGACAAGTCACCTGACTGAGAGTAGTGAGGATGAGCATTGATATCATTGGGTTCTCCGTGAGTTGCCCATCTTGTGTGAGCGATTCCGAGTGTACCGCTTTTATCCTTATCTTGTGCATAGCGTTCGAGTTCCGCAACTTTGCCACGTGTTTTATAGCAATTAAGTTCGCCAGCACGAGGCATCAGACTCAACCCCGCACTATCATAACCGCGATACTCCAATCGACGTAAACCTTTAATTAGCACATCATAAGCATCACGATCTCCAATATAACCTACAATACCACACATTATATACTAAAGTATTTTTCGACTAAACATTATGACAAATATATGAATTTTTAAGAAAAAATAAAAATCATTCATAAAAAAAGGCCCACTTCCGAAGAAGCGAGCCTACACGTACAAGTATAATTTCGAGATTATTGTATATTAAATTCAGTAATTTTTTATCGTTTCACGCAATATCTAACTGTTTCAACAAATTGTTTTATATTTGATGGATTTACATCAACAAGTTCAGTAACAGGTTCGTATGAATATGGGACATAAACATACAACTGATAAGCTGCATATTTTCCATCCTCAGTAATAATAGCATCGAGACGGGCTCCACCACCTGTTTTCAAATCAGTTTTATGATCCACCAACTTTTTGTATTCACCTGATTCCAATATATTGCGAATTTGGGTTGAATTAGAGATATCAAAGAAGATTGTTTCTTTAGACAATCTGCTATGAGTTGGATTGTAGATATATTCGCGACCTCCGATAAATTTTATCAATGCAACGATTACGAATACGAATCCCAACAACACTGTTCCGATATATGCGAGTCCGGACATTTTACCAGCCATTACGAAGGCTACCACTGCAACCAACAACAATACAACTGCCAGTGCAACGGCTTTTTTATTTGCGACTACCGAAAATTTTCCTTCGGCAGATCCATTCAAAATTGATTTCATTATCTATTGTTTGTATTAATATTATTAAAATTAAAGACTATGTGTTGTGAGATTACAACACACCTGTTGTCACCATAACATCAAGTTACAATGCAACACATCAGAGTTATCTTTTAAAACATTATAGATAACTCATTTCAAAACAATATTAACACTAAATGATGATGCGCCTCAAAGCGATAACGTGATAAATTTTATCGGAATGAATAATTTGCACATCCGACTCGTTTGAGGCTAAGATTCGTTGACACTGAATTCTATCAGTAATATTTTTTCGAGATTTATACACAAAATTGAAATGAACATTCACCACAACCCGATAGTTCGTTGTATGGCGAATTTCTCCTGATGGCACACCCGACCAATTGTCACTCACGAGTTGACAGTAGTCACGCATCTGGTCGATGATATAAGTTTCTTCCGACGAATACGCGATCTCCCGATTGACAGCACAATTGCCATCAACTGTTCCGAGCAGTACAACCAGAATCAATATGTATAAATACTTCAGCACTATCAGTTAATTAGTGACGAAAGACTTCGTCTAAAAATTTGTCCAAGTTTTACTCTTAACAAACTAATATCCATTCCTCGTTCGATAATTATTCCTTGAGGGTCTATAAGCAACATCATCGGAGCTACATTTACCCCATAAGATCTCGCAGCCGGACAATTCCACGATTTTAGGTTACTCACATTAGTTCCGCAGACACCGTATCTACCCACTGCATTAACCCACTCATCGTAATTTCGATCCATTGCTACGTTGTATATATCGAATCCCAATGATGAAAATTCTCTATAAATTCGGGCCAATTCTTCATTTGTTTCACGGCAAGGCAAACACCACGATGCCCAGAAGTTCAGCAAAATATATTTACCATTGCCTATCAACTCTGAGAGTTTTTGTATTTTTCCGTTCAGGTCAGGCAACTGCACATCAATGAACTTCTTGCCAACACTCGTAGCTTCGACCCTATCCACATAATTCTTAAGTTCTCTGACATATGGTGATTTTTTCACCTCTTCAGAAAAACTTTCGAGTTTATATTTTATTGCCTGCAACGGCAACGAGTTCACAAATTCTGTCAATAAAACATAAGCCGACACCACACAATCTAAATTTTTTTCAATGAAGTCCATATTGAACCTACTGATTTCAGATGTCAGTTCACCCATCATACTTCTGTTTGTAAGATATTGTTCGACCAACTCATTGACTTGACGATTTCGATCACGATATTTCTGATCTGTAATAGAACCATAAACATTAATCTCTCGATTATTAGCACGACCATAAACCATCATTTCTCCATTTTCGATAAATATCGGAGAAAAATTAATTCTATCTGGCTGCACCAAAGTCACCATTACAGGAGAGGTCAGTGTTCCTTTGAACACAAAACGGCCATTCACAGCCATCGTCGAATCCAAAACCGCAGCATTTGGAATACCTGCTTCGACCATATAAATTTTGCCATTCACACCCTCAACGTTACCCCTCAACACAAAACCATTCTTTCCTCTATTTGACGATATTACTTTTTTTTGAGGACTCCTACTGGTCAAATTCAAATACGACTGAGCCAAACTCGGGATCGCATTAACCAATGCTGCTCCAAAGACGACTACCAAGTTTTTGAACAATTGTTGTTTCATCATTTCATCAAAATTACAATCCCTTAATATAACGAATCAAAAAAAATAATTGTTGTCAGATTTAGACGTTTTTTTTATTTTTTAATTCGATCAGGATTGTTTTTCACAAATTCACTCCAACCTTTACCCGTTGACTTGGGAATAACGCCACAGGATTCGTAATAATGACACATAGCCACTGCCAGCCCATCCGTAGCATCAAGTTTCTTGGGCAACAACTCAAGTTTTAGTATATTTTTCAACATCGTAGCTACCTGCTCTTTGGTTGCACTGCCATTACCCGTCACCGAGATCTTCACCTTACGTGGAGCATACTCTGCTACGGGCACCCCTTTTGTCAGTGCTGCAGCCATTGCCACTCCCTGAGCTCGCCCCAATTTCAACATACTCTGCACATTTTCTCCGAAAAACGGAGATTCAAACGCAACTTGTGTCGGTTTATATGCATCAATGATTCCACTGACACGTTCAAAAATATGACGTAATTTCAAGTATGGATCATCAAATTTCGAGAGATCGATCCAACCCATAGTCACACATCGGGGTTTTCGATTCACGACCTCAACGATACCGTAACCAGTAAAATTGGTTCCTGGATCGACACCCATTATGATCAGATTTTCCGACACTATGCGATATTGAGAACGGTTTATTTTTTACTCAACTCCTCGACCTTTTTTTCAAGGTCGGCTATTGTTTTGTAAATTTCAGGCAGTTTCGAGTAGATAATATGAGCTCGGCGAGCACGCACTGTCGGCAGTGCCGGTGCACCCATCCACGATGTATTATCCTCGATATCCGACATAACTGCACCTCTTGATGCAATAACAACTCTGTCACCAATATGCAAGTGGCCCGTTGTAGCCGATTGACCGCCAAACATACAATTCTTACCGATATGTGTTGATCCTGCAATGCCTGCTTCAGCTGCAATAACCGTATTATCACCCACTGTCACATTGTGTGCTATCTGCACCAAATTATCAAGTTTAACACCTTTATGAATTATGGTTGAACCCATCGTTGCACGGTCAACACAAGTATTAGCTCCGATTTCCACATCGTCTTCGATAATAACATTTCCAACCTGAGGTATCTTCTTATAGGTATCACCAACAGGTGCAAAGCCAAATCCGTCAGCACCGACAACAGTACCTGAGTGAATTATCACACGATTGCCGATTACACAATCCTTATAGATCTTAACACCTGGATAGAGTATCACATCATCTCCGATTGTCACATTATCACCGATATAAACCTGGGGATAAATAGAGACTTTTTTACCTAGCTTCACGCCTTCAGATATTACCGAGAATTCTCCGACATAAGCATCTTCGTCAAGTTGCACACCCTCTGCGATTGCAGCCATCTTCGATACTCCTTTTTTTCTTGGCAGATTGGCCACATATAAATCTAACAACTTAGCGAAACATTCATAAGCATTATCCACCTTTATCATTGTCGGACGCACCGGTCGTTCAGGTTCAAAGCTTTTGTTTACAATGACGATTGATGCACCGCTATCGTATATATACTTTTCATATTTCGGATTTGACAAGAACGAGATTTCGCCCTCTTTACCTTCTTCAATTTTTCCCATTGACCAAACTTTGGCCTCTTTATTTCCAACGATTTCGCCGCCTATAAATGCAGCAATCATTTCAGCTGTAAATTCCATTTGGGTCTATTTTTTGTTATTCAATTTCACAAGTAGTTTTCAATTTCAATACCTTCAGGCATAAACTCATTTACATTTTTACCAAAAGTTACGAGTTCTCTTACCACACTTGAAGATACTGCCTCATATTTCGGATTTGTAAAAAGCATTACGGTTGTTAATTTCGGATCAAGTATGTTATTAACCTGCATCATATTTCGTTCAAACTCGAAATCTTGAGCATTTCTCATTCCCCTCAGCAAGAATCGGATTTCACGTTGTTGACAGAAATCCACTGTCAACGATTCATACAATTCCACCGACACACGAGGTTGTTCTGCGAAGACATCTCTGATAAGTCGTATCTTTGTATCGTCACTCAACAGACCTCTTTTATTGAAGTTTCGCCCTACTCCAATGACTATATGATCAAACAATTCGAGACCTTGATCGACCAATGCTTTATGTCCCCGCGTAAACGGGTCAAACGAGCCCGGGAATAGTGCTATTCTTGCCATTATGTCTAATCCATTAATTTTTCGAACAACTTTTTCATTGAAACTTCAGTTTCGACAATCTGCTGAAGTTCCTCAATTTTGATGCGTTGTTGTTGCATCGAATCGCGGTGACGCACCGTTACCATTCCATCTTCGAGTGTTTGGTGATCTACTGTTACACACAGTGGAGTTCCGATAGCATCTTGACGACGGTAACGTTTGCCGATTGAATCCTTTTCGTCATATTGACACATATAATCAAACTTGAGTTTATTGACAATATCACGAGCAACCTCTGGCAGTCCGTCTTTCTTTACTAACGGCATAACTGCAACTTTTATTGGGGCGAGTGCAGCAGGAATTCTCAAAACCACACGTTGTTCGCCACCTTCGAGTTGTTCTTCGGCATAAGCCGCAGACATAATCTGCAAGAACATTCGATCCACTCCGATAGATGTTTCAACCACATACGGAACAAAACTTTCACCTGATTCAGGATCGAAATACTGAATCTTGCGGCCTGAGAACTGTTGATGGCGACTCAGGTCGTAATCGGTTCTTGAGTGAATGCCCTCAACCTCTTTAAATCCGAACGGGAATTGGAATTCGACATCGGTTGCCGCATTTGCATAATGTGCAAGTTTTTCATGGTCGTGATATCTATACTTATCGTCACCAAGTCCGAGAGCACGGTGCCATTTCATTCTAAAATTTTTCCAATGATTGAACCACTGTATTTCCTGACCTGGCTGCACAAAGAACTGCATCTCCATCTGTTCAAACTCTCTCATTCTGAAGATGAACTGACGTGCAACGATTTCATTTCTGAAAGCCTTACCCATCTGAGCGATTCCGAACGGAATTTTCATACGTCCACTTTTTTGCACATTCAGGAAATTCACGAAGATACCCTGAGCAGTTTCTGGTCTGAGGTAAATTGTATTTGCACCCTCGGCTACAGAACCTATTTTAGTATCGAACATCAGATTAAATTGTCTTACATCTGTCCAGTTACGCGAACCTGAAATTGGACATACAATCTCACAATCAAGAATGATTTGTTTTACTTCTGCAAGATTATTTTCTTCGAGGGCAGTAACCATTCTTTGCTGTACTGCACTGATTTTATTCTGAATATCAATAACTCTCGGATTTGTCTGACGGAACATTGTCTCGTCAAATGATTCTCCGAAACGTTTTGCAGCTTTAGCAACCTCTTTATTTATTTTTTCGTTTTGTTTTTCACACCACTCTTCAATCAGCACATCTGCACGGTAGCGTTTTTTTGAATCTTTATTGTCAATCAGTGGATCATTAAACGCACCTACGTGGCCTGATGCCTCCCACACCTTTGGGTGCATAAATATAGCAGCATCGATACCCACGATATTCGAATTGAGTTTTACCATCGAATCCCACCAATATTTTTTGATATTGTTTTTGAGTTCAACACCGAGTTGTCCATAATCGTATACAGCTGCCAGACCGTCATAAATTTCACTTGACGGGAATATAAATCCATACTCTTTACAATGTGCAACGAGTTTCTTAAATACTTCTTCTTGAGTCATAATAACAAATTTTCCACAAATGTACTAAAAAAATTTCAGATACGGCATTACCTATATAAAAAAAGCCGAATTCCTGACATTTTTAATCAGGAATTCGACCTACTACTATTTTCTTCTACCCTAACGTATATCTCTTACGGCAGCTTCAGCACAACGTTCACCATCTATTGCTGCGGACAATATTCCACCTGCATAGCCGGCACCTTCGGCCGATGGGTATAGATTTTCCAGTTCCAAATGACGCAATGTTTCACCATCTCGCGGAATTCTGACAGGCGACGAGGTTCTTGATTCCACCCCCAACACCTGAGCCCGATTCGTAATAAAGCCTCTCATTTTCTTGTCAAATTCCTGAAAACCGCCCCTCAATGACCGCAGTATGAACTTCGGCATCCATTCTCCCATCTGAGAAGAGACAGTTCCCGGAACATACGACGTTTTGGGTAACTCGGCAGACAATTTTCCATTGACAAAATCGGTCAGACACTGAGCCGGCACTCTATGTTTGTCAGCTCCATTTTCTGCGGCAATCTGTTCAAGACGACGCTGAAACTCCATTCCAGCGAGGACTCCATATTGAGGAATCAGTTCAGCAAAATCCTCAGGACGCACCTCTGTCACAATTCCCGAATTTGCGTATGGCGAATTGCGTCTCCACGGAGACATTCCATTCACAACAGCTTGATTGTCAGCAGTCTTTGCTGGAACAATAAATCCTCCTGGACACATACAGAACGAATACACGCCACGACCTCCAACTTGTGCAACTAACGAATATGCAGCTGCGGGCAACCATTCTCCGCGTTCTGGTAGATGATACTGCATCGTATCAATTAACGACTGAGGGTGTTCAACACGCACTCCTACGGCAAAAGATTTTGCTTCAAGTTTCACTCCTTTTCGATGCAACAATTCATAGATATCACGTGCAGAATGACCTGTCGCGAGAATTACGGCGGCGGATTCGATTCGTTCACCTGACCTCGTAATAACACTCTTTACACGATTATTTTTTATTTCTATATCGGACAATGATGTTTCGAACAGAATTTTTCCGCCGCTATACTTTATCTGCTCACGCATCGCCGCTATTATTTGTGGCAATCGGTCTGTTCCGATATGCGGATGTGCATCATATAATATTGACTCATCTGCTCCGAAGTGGTGGAATCTGTCAAGTATTCGACGAAAATCACCACGTTTTTTCGATCGTGAGAATAGTTTTCCATCTGAGTATGCACCTGCACCACCTTCACCAAATGCGTAATTCGAATCTGGATCTACCGATACTCCACGATTTATCTGTGCGATATCACGTTTTCGGGTCGAGACATCACGTCCTCGTTCAATAACAATCGGACAGACTCCGAGTTCTATCAGTCTGAGTGCAGCAAATAGTCCGGCAGGACCTGCTCCCACTACCACTACCGGAGTTCGTCCCGATACATCTTGCCACTCAAACCTCGGAGGTTCAGGAATCTGCTCATTATCAATAAACAATTCAAGGGTCAGATTCACTTTTATTTTTCCGCGACGAGCATCAATACTTCGTTTGACCACACGTGCAAATGCAATCTGGTTGTGGGCTATGCCTAACTGTCGTGCTGCAATAGGCAGATACTCTTCACTCAGCGAACTCTGACGCGGAGTCAGACTCAATGTGATCTCTCGTGACATTATTCCAAAATTAGTTCAAAACGTTTATTCTTCAGTTTGGCAAGTTTTTCTGTGTAACGCGATTGTGGTACTCTCAATCTTACAACAACATCAGACACTGCGGCAAGCATTTCATTGACAAGTGAAACCATAACCGACTCTCCCTCAAGCGACAGGGCCGTATGCCCTACGGCAGCCTCAAATCGTTCACACAGATGTGGAGTCAGTTCCAGCACTAATGTAAGATTTCGGGTTCGTGCAACTGCACCCAATTTACTTAACTGATCAAAGGTGTAGTAATCGCGACTCTCAATTGCAGAAAAATGTCTTTTTAATATCGGACTCTCAACAAACCAATCGGCTTTGTTATTCAGTTTCAGCACTGCCACCGAAGACCACCCCTCTGAAACACGTTCAAGTTGATTGGTTAGTTTTTCGATTGGAATCCACTCATCTGTATCAAGCAGTTCGGCCTCATCAATTTGTGAATCACAATAATCTACTATATGACAAGTTGGCAGTACCATAACCTGACGTTTTCGAATCAAGCCACGTCGGTCTACCTTAAGCATACCAATCAATCGTCTGTAAGCAATCTCCGCAGCCCGTTCTGAAGTATACTCTACCTTTAACATCTCACCACGAGCCGTAATCGAATATGCTTCAAGTTCTCCGCACATTTCGAGACTTTTCACCCTCGTAAAATAACGGGAAATATAATCATCTTTCGAAAGTCGTTCGGGATTTTCCCATTTTAACACCACCGAACCACGACCATACTCCTCTATTTTAAGTGCAGTATCTACATTTTGAGCAAATGAGACCTCCATACTCAAAAGCAAAACTGCAACAAAAAAATTTTTTACTCGCATAAAATAACAATTGATTTGAAGACAAAGGTAATAATTTTATGAAAATTCAGGAAATATTTATAAATTTGCACTACAACAAATCCTTTCTAAATTATGACAGGTAACAAAAAAAACATTGTACTGATACCAACGTACAACGAACGTGAAAACATCGAAGCTATAATCCGTGCCGTAATGGCTTTGGAGGGCGATTTTCACATATTGGTCATTGATGACGGTTCGCCTGACGGCACTGCAGAAATCGTCAAGAATATGCAAAATGAATTCTCTGAAAGACTGCATATCCTCGAACGCAAAGGAAAACTCGGACTTGGAACTGCATACATCACAGGCTTCAAATGGGCATTGGATAAGGGTTACGGATACATATTCGAAATGGACGCAGATTTCTCTCATAACCCGAAAGATCTGGTCCGAATGGCCGAACAGATCAGGAAACAAAAGACAGGTATGGTCATTGGCTCGAGATATGTGACAGGTGTAAATGTCGTAAATTGGCCGATGTCACGAATCATTATGTCCTATTACGCATCAGTATATGTACGAATGGTCACTCGAATGCCCGTTAGAGATGCTACGGCAGGATTTGTTTGCTACTCTGACGAACTGCTGAGAACAATCAACCTCGACAAAATACAAATGAAAGGATACGGTTTCCAAATCGAAATGAAATACACCGCTTGGAGATTAGGATTCCCAGTAACTGAAATTCCAATTATATTTACAGACCGTACTCTCGGAACCTCGAAAATGAGCAGTTCAATCTTCGGAGAGGCATTCTGGGGTGTTATCAAACTGAGATTCCGCAAGATTCGTCACAACAATGGCTAAAATCGGATTCATCATTACAGCAGGTGGCGTCGGCAAAAGAATGGGAACAGAACTGCCCAAGCAGTTCATAAATCTATGTGGACGCCCGATCCTGATACACACCCTGGAGAGAATATACAAAGCCTGTCCACAGGGAGAATTTGTAGTGGTATTGCCAAATCAGTGGATCTCAACCTGGAACAAGTTGTACAGTGAATATCAATGTAATGTACCTCACTCGGTTGTAGTTGGAGGTGACGAGAGATTCCATTCCGTCAAAAACGGCATTATCGCATTGAAGGATGCTGAATATATCGCAGTTCACGACGGAGTAAGACCTTTGGTGACTCTCGAATTGATCGAATCGCTTATCTATTCGGCAGAAACCAACGGCTGTGCAATCCCAACCATCAAACCCGTAGACTCAATGCGACGTCTATCTGAGACAGGAGAAAATTCGCCTGTGGATCGCAACCGTTTTGTAATGGTTCAAACTCCACAGATTTTCCGTAGCGAATGGTTGCGTAAGGCATATGATTGCGACTACACGGCCAATTTTACGGATGACGCTTCGGTCGTAGAGGCTGCAGGATACAGAATCACACTGGTCGAAGGTGATCGAAAAAACATCAAGATTACGACTGCCGAAGATCTACTTCTGGCAGAAACATTCATCAATGCCGAAAACAACAAAATAAATGAATAATAAACCTCTAATTCTCATAACCAATGATGATGGCTATGCAGCACCCGGATTCAATGCACTGATAAATATGGTATCCGAATTTGCCCGCGTAGTGGCAGTTGCACCTGAAATTCCTCAATCTGGGAAATCACACGCTATAACAATGGATCACCCACTGTTTATCCGTAAAATAAGACAGGACAACAATGTCACAATCTATGCTTGTTCTGGAACGCCAACCGATTGCATCAAACTTGCATTCGACCGGCTGCTTCAGGAACGTCCATCACTTACGTTATCAGGAATCAATCACGGTTCAAATTCTGCTATAAGTGTCATCTACTCAGGCACAATCGGAGCTGCTGCCGAGGCAAGTTATTACGGCATTCCAGCCATCGGATTATCATTGATTGATCACAATACCGAAGCGGATCTCGAAGCCACACTACATTACAGCCGAAAGATTATTCTCGATGTAATCAATCGCAAGGATCTCCCCAAACCATTGTGTCTGAATGTGAATTTCCCAACACTTGCCACCGACCAAATCAAAGGTATAAAATTGTGTCGCCAGAGCCGAGGTGTGTGGATTGAGGAATTCGAACAACACTTCGATCCCAAAGGTCGTGAATACTATTGGCTGGGCGGACATTTCCACGATCGCGAAGATGGCGACAAAACCGAAACCGATCAGTGGGCTCTGGAAAACGGTTACGTTTCGATAGTGCCTGTCGAAATGTACGATATGACCTCTTACTCAACTTTAGAGCTATTAAAGGGTATTATAAAATAATCTTAACTCTAATCTTTTCAGCCGTGTTGTCATTCTTCAGCACGGCTGAGGAGGTACGTCCGTTACGCGTTGTTATAACACGCAACTACCAACATCATATTCTCGAATACAATTTCATTAACAATCACCGCAATAAATACTCTTTGCAACGTGTTGCTACCTATATTCATTCACATCGCAGCGACTCGTCAAGCAGGATATTTGCCATAAATATCGGAAATAATCCATCACGAGAGTATCGTACGGCTACTGTAAAACATAATATCTTTGAGGTTGCAGACTCAATTGTTCAGTTCGACCGAATAGACCAATTACCTGATGATGTTACAGAACTGCTGAACTCTCACGCAACAAAAAAAGCAATCAGCCAACTCGATAGCAGCGACTTTCACCACCGTTTCTTAGTAATTCGCAAGTTCGGCAAAGATACATCAATGACATACTTATCAGCCGAAGATTACTCTGCAGCTAGGGGGTTCGACAAAATCTATGATATTGTCAAATCGTTCATCACACAGAATGTTTCGGCAGTTGATTCTACCATCTCAGCACGTTCGACACTTGAAGGCTCAACAGACTTTCTGCATACTGCACACAGATTTCAATTGACTGCAGCAGATGCAGATATCTCAATCTCAGCAGCAAATTCACTTGATGACACACTTACAACAAAGAGCAAAATACGTGATATTCTCAAACTGTTCCCTTACGACAATAAACTCGTCACGTTCTCCCTCACCGAGGAACAATTACTCAAACTACTTTCGAAGAGTGCCAACGAAATCTACCAACAAATGTTTTCCATTAACGACGATTTGATCAGAGCGACTCCAGAGGGTCATCTGCAACGGACAATCCATAACATCTACAATATAGGAGGACTATTCTGGTCAATAGATGCACGCCGCAAAGGTCTTGCTGTCAAGATTGATTCACTCGCCGGAGAAAAAACTACCAGCTCCGACAAAGTCTATACGATTGCAACAGACTCGTTTCGTGCAGAAAAAATCATTACCTCTCTGGGTCTATCTATTCCGATTCGGGTAGTGGCTGAAGATTGGATCTACTCATATATCAAATGGCTGAATGAAAATGTCGACTCCACAACCAAGTCCTCAACAGGCCGATTGACAATAAAACCTCAACGGTGGAGCAATCGGGCTCTCCGCCGAGAAATCAATATTATAGAAGATCGTCAAAATCATCGTCAGCATCAAAGAAGAAGTTCTCTATTGTAGAATCAATCACACGACGATCTTTTTTCGTGGGTCTTCCCGTACCACGATCACGTACAAAAAACATCATCTCATTGGGAGCATTCAATTTATCTAACTCCTCTTGGGGCGTAATGTTTTCAATATATTGATCCAAATTTTTGGCTCCTTGTCGACTTGACACCTCTTGAATTATCCGATACGTATATATTACAGGCATTCTGCGAAACGAGACAACATCTCCGCATTTCACCTCACGCGAAGGTTTCACTTGTGTACCATTAAGCGTGACACGACCATTTCGACACGCTTCGGCTGCATCACTACGTGTTTTGAAGGCCCTGACTGCCCAAAGCCACTTATCAATTCTCACAGACATACACGACAATCTAAAATTGGAAATAAATAAACGGCTGGAGTTCCGATGATTTCAACTGCATTACAATCCATATCAAAATAACGGTTGCTACAACTTTATAAACCATCGAACTGCGAATCGTAAAGTTAATAGCCTTTTGTTGCAAACTATCAGGCACAGCGTGCAAGGCATATCCTAATAATATCATCACAACTGTCCACTTATAACCAGATATGAATTGAGGTATCACCTCCCAACCAAAATTTGTAAATATACGTTCTATCATAAACCAAACCTTATCTATAGACTCGGCTCGGAATAATATCCAACCCAAACATACAAAATTAAATGTAACAAATACCCCTATCACTCTTCTCCACCATACCATTTTTTCGCCACAAGGCTGCATCGAAGGGAATAGTTTCATTGCGAGTTTATGTACGCATAATGCTCCACCGTGCAGTGCTCCCCATACGATGAACTGCCACGATGCCCCGTGCCACAATCCACCCAGCAACATCGTTATCATCAAATTGACATAAGTTCTGACACGACCTTTACGATTACCTCCAAGCGAGATGTAAAGATAATCTCTCAACCACGACGACAGCGAAATATGCCATCTGCGCCAGAACTCGGTTATCGTTGCACTCTGATATGGAGAATCAAAATTCCGATTAAATCGGAATCCCAGCAACAACGCAAGTCCGATTGCCATATCCGAATAACCCGAAAAATCACAATAGATTTGCAAAGCATATCCCCACACTCCCATCAAATTCTCAAAACCACTATACAACAGGGGATTATCAAAAACACGATCAACGAAGTTCAGACTTATGTAATCAGATATTACCGCCTTCTTAAATAACCCGGTCATTATCAGGAATAGCCCCTCGCCGAACATCTCTTTGGTAACAATGGGTTTTCTGAAAATCTGCGGAAGAAAATCCGTAGCCCTAACAATCGGCCCTGCTACAAGTTGGGGAAAGAAAGACACATAGAACATATAATCACTGAACAATCTCAGCGGTTTCAAATTACCTCGATATATATCAATCACATAACTCATTGATTGAAATATATAGAACGATATTCCAATGGGCAAAAAGATATCCTTTACTTCGAAATGCCATCCAGTAAGTTCAGAAACAGCCATTCCGAAAAAGTTCGTGTACTTAAAGTAACAAAGCACTCCCAAATTTATACAACAACTGAGTGCTAATAACCATTTCTGGAACTGTCGTGATTTCGCCACATCAATAAACTTTGCTATGACAAAATCTGACAATGCCACACCTATCAGCAACAAGACAAACACGCCACTTGTCTTGTAGTAAAAGTACAACGAAAAAAGTACAACAAATAGAATTCGGGCTACATCACGTTTTTTCAGAGCGTTATAAACCAACAGAAAAACAAGAAAAAGAAACAGGAAAAAACCGTCGGTGAATATCAACGGTCTATCCGGATCATAACTGATCAACTTGAGTATTTGCCCAAACGTTTCGTTCATTTCGGCTGCAAAAGTAGAAAAATTCTCTAACTCCGTAGCTTAATTTTTACACTATCAATTTTTATCTACATTCATTCTGCAGACAATAGCTTCAACCGAACGACGAGCATCTGCAATCACCTCTGACATATCGAGTCGTGTCAGTCTACCCTTTTCTACAACCACTTGTCCTCCGACGATTACCGTATCCACATCGCTGCTCTTTGTTGCATACACCAGCGTTGAAATCAGATTATGCATAGGCTGAAGGTGTGCCTTTTCGACATTGACAAGAATTAAATCTGCAATCATACCCTCAGAAATAGTCCCAAGACGATCTGCTACTCCAAGAGCAACAGCTCCGTTTACAGTTGCCATTTTCAACGCCTCGTAAGCCGGCAATGCACAAGGATCTCCAGTCGAAACTTTTGCTAACAATGATGCCGTTCTCATCTCTTCCCACATATCCAAATCGTTGTTTGAAGAGGCTCCATCTGTACCGAGACCGACATTTATTCCAGATTTTATCATTTGGGCAATGGGTGCAATTCCGCTGGCAAGTTTCATATTACTTTGAGGGTTATGAGCTATATTTACTCCACATTCAGCCATAATATCCATATCTTTCTGGCTCAGGTGTACACAGTGTGCAGCAATCGTATTTCGGTCAAGTATACCCAGACTATGACAATATTCTACAGGTGACATTCCGCACTTTTCGTCAATAATTCTCTGCTCGTCCAAAGTTTCAGCCAAGTGTATATGTAATAATAACGAACGACGTGCTGCCTCGGAATGAGTCCATTTCAGATTCTCATCACTTACCGTATATGGTGCGTGAGGTGCAATCACCGATTTTATATTTGAATACTCGGGTCGAACCAAAAGATTTTCAACACGATCCAACTCTTCGCAATACTTTTGGTGCGGGCTACGCAGAAATGATGTTCCCAACCAGGCACGCATTCCACCTGCCACCACCTCGTGAGCAATCAAATCTTCATTGAAATACATATCCAACATCGAAGTAGTTCCACCCAGCAACATTTCGGCTACAGCAAGACGAGCTCCCGAACGATAGTCCTCAGCCTGAAGTTTTGCCTCAAATGGCCAAATATAATTATTCAACCAATCCATCAACTCGTAATCATCAGCATATCCCCTAAGCAGGGTCATCGATGCGTGAGTATGAATATTTATCAACCCCGGCATCAATACACGTCCTCGACCGTCAATCACATTGACATCGGCATCAGGTTCTGTTTTAAATCGTTGAGCATCATCTCCATTTCTGCAAATCAACACTATTTTGTCATCTTCTATTCCGACTGATGCTTTGTAGTAAGGTTCTGTTGCCGAAGTCATCGGAACAACCATAACGTCTTCAATAAGTATTCTTTTTTTCATAACTACTGCGGTATGAAAGTGTAGTAAATTTTACCTATTTGCTTTTCTGGAGCACTCTGCGAAACATTGAATCTTGACCGACGAGCAGCATCAAGTGCCGCTTCTCGTAACGATTCGTCTGACGACGAACCTCTTGCCACAAATGCTGCAATGACCTCTCCTCTTCGATTCACCGTAATATTGATTTCAACCTTACCTCCTGCAAGACAGGTGTATGCAGGTACGTGAAGATATACGGCCTTTCGGTCTTTAAGAGAGAAACTAACCGTCACATTACCTTTATAATCAGACATTTGTTCGGTTTGTTCCTTATTATCATTTTTAGTTTCAGTTTTCTTTCTTGAATGTTCTTCGAGTTCACGCAACCCCGCCTCGTAGGCCTCTTTTGAAGATCTCATTTTTGCTTCGAGTTCCTGAGCCTCCTCGTATATCTCTTTGGCATCACTACCTTTAGCGTCCTTCAATGCTGAATTCAACTCGGTATCTCTGTTTACTTTGACATTTTTCACGTCACTCATATCTGCAAACTCACCCTTTAGCGGATCGACATCAGGTTCTTTTTCTTTGACAATCTCTTCGGGCATTTCGACCTCTATTCCCATAAAAGGATTGTTCAACTCCAGACGTATACGAATAGATTCTGCCATCAAAAAAACAGCAACAGCAAAACACAATGTCGAAAATATTCCGACACGATGGTCGTATGCCCACTCTCCCAGCCCCTGGTGTGTAGGCATAAATGGCAATTTCAACTTGTCACTCTCAACCGAATTCTCAGCCTGAAGATTTTGCTGATCAGAGGGCTGATCATTCTCCAAGGAACTGCCAAATAACGATTTTAATGCTATAACTATATTCTCAAAAAAAGGTTTCATTTACCGCTTAGTACGCTATTTTACCACTATTTCAGAGAGTTAATACTCTAATGTATTTCAATATATTTGAGAAAACTTTTGCAAAAATAGGAATCTTTTGAAAATAAATAGTAACTTTGCATCGAAATGTTTTTGAATTTAAGGTAAAAATCGAATAATTCGAAATAATGGCTGATAAACAGAAAACAATAAAAGAAAAGGTAACCTTCATAGGTAAGGGCCTTCACACAGGGCTTAATGTCACAATGAGCATCTGTCCTGCTCCGGAAAACCACGGAATCAAATTTCAACGCATAGATCTTCCTGAGGCTCCGATTATCGATGCTTTGGCAGAGTTTGTTACCGACACATCAAGAGGTACAACTATCGAAAAAGGCGGCGTGAAAGTTTCAACCATCGAACACATTATGGCAGCAATGTACTGCTGTGGAATTGACAATGCTTTGGTTGAAATCAATGCACCTGAGACTCCGATTATGGACGGCTCGTCTAAAGAGTATGCTGCTAAATTCCAGGAAGTTGGTCTTACAGAACAAAATGCACCAATCGAATACTTTGAAATTGACCAGAAATATACGTTCGAAATTGCAGAAAAAGGTGTAAAAGTTGAAATACTTCCAGATGATAAACTGAGTGTAAATGTCAATATTGACTACAACTCAAAAGTTCTCGGCAACCAATACGCAGTTCTGGAAAACATTGAAGATTTTGCCAAAGAGGTATCATCTTGCAGAACATTCGTCTTTTTGCACGAACTCGAGCCACTATTCAAACTCAACCTTATCAAAGGTGGCGATTTGGACAATGCTATCGTAATCGTTGAAAATCCTGTTTCAGACGAAGAACTTGCCCGCATCTCGAACGTATTCAACAAGAGCAACGAAATTAAAGTCACAAATGGTTTCCTGAATAACCTTGAACTGAGATTTCCGAACGAATGTGCAAGACACAAACTGCTTGATATTCTCGGCGATTTGGCACTCATCGGTCGCAGAATCAAAGGTCGCGTAATTGCTACCCGTCCAGGTCACTTCGCAAATACAGAAATGGCAAAAAAAGTGCGTCAAGTATTGCGTAAAGCGGCAAATAGTCCGACCCACAAATACGATCCCGCAGCAGAACCTGTAATGGATATCAACCAAATTAAGGGAATGTTGCCTCACCGTCCGCCATTCTTGCTGGTTGATAAGATTATGTACCTTGACGACCATAGCGTAATGGGTATCAAAAATGTCACTATGAATGAACCTTTCTTCGTAGGACACTTCCCGTCACACCCAGTAATGCCGGGCGTGCTGATTGTTGAGGCAATGGCACAATGTGGAGGTATTCTCGCACTGAGCACAGTGCCCGATCCGGAAAATTACCTGACATTCTTTATGAAGATTGACGGCGTGAAATTCAAACGCCAGGTTGTTCCGGGAGATACACTTCAGTTCGAACTTTCACTAATCGAGCCAATTCGTCGCGGAATTGTACATATGGGTGCAAAAGCATTCGTTGGCGGAGTGCTCGCAGTCGAAGCCGAACTTATGGCACAAATTACCAAAGAAAAAAAGTAACCCAATCTTAAACACACAACATTATGATAAGCAATTTGGCATACGTTAATCCACAAGCAAAAATCGGAGAAAACGTAACAATTGAACCCTTTGCATTCGTTGACGGTGATGTGGAAATCGGCGACGGAACGTGGATTGGTTCGGGTGCTGTAATTAGAAACGGAGCCCGCATCGGACGCGATTGTAAAATTCACCCGACAGCTGTAATCGCAGGCGAACCGCAAGACCTTAAATTCAAAGGAGAATATTCAACTGCCGTAATCGGCGATCGTACGGTGGTTCGTGAATGTGTAACAATCAGCCGCGGTACTGCTGCTAAAGGAACAACCATTGTCGGTAGTGACTGTTTAATTATGGCTTGTGCCCACGTTGCACACGACTGCGTCGTAGGCAACCACGTAATCCTCGTAAACGGTGTGCTGTTGGCAGGCGAAGTTGAAGTCGGAGATTGGGCTATTCTCGGAGGTCAAACTGCAGTTCACCAATTCAGCAGAATCGGTGCCCACGTTATGACAGGTGGAGGTTCATTGATTAACAAGGATATTCCTGCATTCGTAAAAGCAGGTCACTTGCCAATCTCATTCGTGGGAATCAACTTCATCGGCTTGCGTCGCAGAGGTTTCACTTCTGAAAAAATTGCAGAAATCCAAGACATATACAGAATTATCTTCCAGAGCGGAATGATTTATTCAAAGGCTTGCGATACTGTTGAACAGACTATCCCACAATCTCCCGAACGTGATGAAATTCTCGAATTTATCCGCTCGTCTAAACGTGGCATCCTGAAACCATACAACTCTCGCAAAAGCGGAGAAGAAATGGATTAATCATTTATACCAATAGGCTTAGCGAAAATATAAGGATGGTATATATATGAAAAGAGTATCCTGCAACCTGACGGGATACTTTTTTTTGATATAAAACAGAATTAAATAGTCGAACAAGCAACTTAAAAATCAGCATAATAGCAAAATTAAAATTCAATTTTAATGATTGTTTTAATTTCGAAAACAAAACTTCTGCAATTTGGATATAATTTTGTATATTTGTAATCAAGTTGAATCTAAAATCAAAATGAATATGGCAGAACATATTAAATGTTTGATTATTGGCAGTGGCCCTGCGGGATATACCGCTGCAATATATGCTGCACGAGCAAATCTGCAGCCCGTCGTTTATCAAGGAATCGAACCCGGTGGTCAGTTAACGACAACCACTGAAATCGAAAATTTCCCTGGATTCCCTGAAGGTATCACAGGAAACGAATTAATGGACCGAATGAAGGCTCAGGCTGAACGTTTCGGAACAGATGTGCGTTTCGGTATAGTTACCGAAGCAGACTTATCTCAACGTCCATTCAGACTGACAATTGATGGAGAAAAGGAAATTGAAGCAGAATCGCTAATTATTGCCACAGGTGCTACGGCAAAGTATCTTGGATTGGAATCTGAATCTAAATTCAGAGGTATGGGTGTTTCAGCATGTGCTACCTGTGATGGTTTCTTCTACCGCAACAAAGATGTAGCCGTAGTCGGGGGTGGTGATACCGCCATCGAAGAGGCTACATATTTGGCATCAATATGCCGAAAAGTCTATATTATTGTCCGCAAACCTTATTTCCGTGCATCAAAAGCTATGCAACAACGTGCATTTGAAACCACAAATCTCGAAATTCTATTCGAATACAACACCGAAGAGGTTTTGGGTGATGACAACGGAGTTACAGGTCTCAGAATTATCAGCAACGAAGGTGTCAGAAAAGAGATTGCTATTGATGGTCTTTTCCTCGCAATCGGACATACACCGAACACAGGCGTATTTGCAAAATACCTCAACCTGAACAACGAAGGTTATATTATCACCGATGGTGCTACTTCAAGAACAAATATAGAGGGAGTATTCGCTGCGGGTGATGTCAAAAATCCACATTATCGTCAAGCTGTAGCAGCCGCTGGTTCTGGTTGCATCGCAGCACTCGATTGCGAACGTTTCCTGATGGAACATAAATAGTTAGTAATGATTTCTATCGAAAAAATATTCGATATTAAAACTGAGAAGGAGTTCGAAGGCATTGCCCTTGAACTCTTTTCGCATCAATATAACAAATGTGCTGTATATCGTAAATATGTGGATATTGCAGAAATTAACCCTAACAGCATTAAAAGTTGGAAAGAGATTCCGTGCCTTCCGATTGAGACATTCAAACATCAAGATGTATATTGTGGAGAAAATGCAGCTCAAATTACATTTACCAGCAGCTGCACTTCAGGTATGACTCCGAGTCGACATCTGGTCAGTGATATCAGAATCTATGAGCAGGCGTTTAATCGCGGATTCGAACAATTTTATGGTCCGATAAAAGATACGGCACTGTTTGCATTGCTGCCCAAATATCTCGAACGAGAAGGTTCATCGCTGGTCTATATGGCAGACAAACTTATTGCACAAGCTGCCGATGGAGGATTCTTCCTGAATAACTACGAAGATCTGATCAACAGACTAGAATTGTCACTTCGCACAAACAAAAAAACAATTCTTTTGGGAGTAAGTTTCGCGCTGCTTGATATGGCCGAACACTACCACCTTTCAATGCCTGAGCTTATTGTGATGGAAACAGGTGGAATGAAAGGAACACGTAAAGAGATTTCAAGAGATGAATTACACGAAAAACTTTGTGCCGGTTTTGGAGTCAATAAAATACACTCAGAATATGGAATGTGCGAAATGCTGAGTCAGGGATATTCTCTCGGAGACAAAACTTTCAGGCTGCCACCGTGGGCTCGCGTGAACATTAGGAAACTCGATAATCCAGGCCGCATCGAGCAATGCGGCAAAATAGGCGGCATCAATATTATAGATCTTGCTAACGTAGACTCTTGTGCATTTATTGAGACTCAGGATATGGGCATTCTGTATGATAATGGCAGTTTCTCGGTCAATGGCAGAATTAAAGGCAGTATGTTGCGCGGTTGCAATATGCTGATTGAATAGCAACTAAAAATAACAACAATATGAGAAAAATAGTTTTTTTGGACGCCGAGACACTCGGCAAAGTTGATGGAATGGAGGCATATTCACAATTTGGTGAATTTATCGCATATGACTATACTCCGGCAGAACAAATCATCGAAAGAATCGCTGATGCAGAAATAATTATCACAAATAGTGCGAAGATATCTCGTGAAATTATCGAGGCATCACCTAAGCTACGTCTAATATGCATTGCTGCTACCGGAATGAATATCATCGATTTAGAGGCAGCAAAAGAACACAACGTGGCTGTTAAAAACGTAGCCGGATACTCAACCGACTCCGTAACCCAGGTCACATTTGCTATGGCTTTGGAATTGATGCAACAGACCCGTTTTTATAACGATTTCTCACGCGAAGGCTACATCAATGCACAGTGCTATCGCCACAAAATGCCGGCATTCAATGAGATAGCAGGCAAACGCTGGGGAGTCATCGGACTCGGAAATATCGGACGTAATGTTGCTAAAGTTGCTCAAGCATTTGGAGCCGAAGTCGTTTACTATTCGACATCTGGCAAAAATGACAACCCCAACTACCAACGTCTATCACTCGAACAACTGATGAGTAGCTGTGATATCATTTCAATTCACGCACCACTTAACGACCAGACTCGTAACCTCATCGATTACGATAAGTTGAGTTTGATGAAAAAATCAGCCATCATAATCAATCTTGGACGAGGCGGAATCATCAATGAATCAGCACTGCAACAAGCCCTTGACAATGAGATAATCAGCGGTGCAGGCATTGATGTATTCACACAAGAACCTATTGTCTCAGAAAATCCGCTTCTCAAAGTTAAAAATCCCGAACGTCTGGTACTTGCTCCTCACATCGGTTGGACAAGCGTCGAAGCTCGTAACAAAATCGTGGGTATGATTGCCAATAATATCAAAACTTGGATCGAACAAAATAATTAAAATACATAATATTATCAACGTAAGGCTATCCGAATGGTAATTTCATTCGGATAGTTTTTTTGTCAGCAAAATAGAAGATCGTGCATTTTTGTCATAGTAATTGCGACAAAATGTCAGTTTTATGCAAGTGGCACATAGTTTGTTTATACCATAATATACATAAGAATATGTAAATATCTAAAAATAAATGAACTATGCAAAGTGGTAAAATTGGGGTAACAACCGAAAACATTTTCCCCATCATAAAGAAATTTCTCTATTCCGATCACGAAATCTTCCTGAGAGAGTTGGTTTCGAATGCAGTTGATGCTACACAGAAATTAAAAACACTGTCTGCAGTGGGTGAATTCAACGGCGAACTTGGCGATCTGACTATTCACATTAATCTTGACACAGAGAAGAAGATACTGACTGTCAGCGACCGTGGTATAGGTATGACTAAAGAAGATATCGAAAAGTATATCAATCAGATAGCCCTTTCAGGTGCAGAAGCATTCCTCGAAAAATACAAAAACCAAACAGGCATTATCGGTCATTTTGGTTTGGGATTTTACTCATCATTTATGGTTGCATCTAAGGTAGAGATTGTAACCAAGTCGTACAAAGAGGGAGCGACTCCAGTCAAATGGGTTTGTGAAGGAACTCCCGAATATACTATCAGCGAACTGAGCAATGATGAAAAGCCACAACGCGGTACAGATATTATTTTGCACTTGTCAGATGAATCATCAGAATTTGCTGACACCACAAGGATTAAACAGTTGTTGGATAAGTATTGTAAATTTTTGCCTGTACCAATTGCCTTTGGAAAAGAACGCCAATGGAAAGACGGAAAATACATCGATACTGATAAGGATCTGATTATTAACAATACAGAGCCACTTTGGACTAAAAAACCAGGCGACCTGACCGATAAAGAGTATCTCGATTTTTATCACGAATTATACCCTATGGGCGAAAATCCGTTATTCAACATTCACCTGAATATCGACTACCCGTTCAATCTGACAGGCGTTCTGTACTTTCCCAAAATCAGAAGCAACATCGATTTACAACGAAATAAAATCCAACTCTATCAAAATCAGGTATTTGTTACCGATTTGGTTGAGGGTATTGTTCCGGAATTCCTGACACTTCTACACGGGGTGATTGATTCTCCGGATATTCCTCTGAACGTATCTCGCAGTTATCTGCAAAGCGATTCAAATGTCAAAAAAATATCAAGTTACATTACCCGCAAAGTTGCAGATAGACTCAATGAAATATTCACATCAAAACGCGAAGAGTACGAAAACAAGTGGGACGACCTTAAAGTGTTTATCGAATACGGAATCGTTACCGATCAGAAATTTGCCGAAAAAGCACCAGACTTTACTCTCGTAAAGAATATTGCAGGAAAATATTTCACTCTTTCAGAATATGAAACTGCCGTTAAAGATGCACAAACCGATAAGGATAACAATCTGATATATCTCTACACAACAGACTACGACGCACAGTATTCATTTATATCTGCCGCACGCGAACGTGGTTACGATGTACTGGTTATGGACGGACAACTTGACCAACACTTTATCAGTTGGTATGAAAGTAAAAATCAGAATAAACGCTTTGTGAGAGTCGATTCTGATATCATCGACAAGTTGATCGTTAAAGGAGATTCTTCAAGTATGGCACTGAGTTCAGAACAACAAGAGACACTGCGTCCGTTATTCGAAGCTCAACTACCTAACGAAGAGAAGGTTGACTACACGGTATCTTTTGAAGCAATGTCACCTAATGATGTTCCGGTAGTTATTACACGCAATGAATTTATGCGTCGAATGAAAGATATGTCACAAATGAGTGGCGGAATGTCTTTCTACGGAGCAATGCCTGATAATTATAACGTAGTAATTAATGGAAACCATCCTCTGGTTTTGGAAGCCCTATCTTCAACCGAAAAAGAGCTCGGAGATTCATTGAAGAGAATGAATCAAAAAATTTCAGCAGCACAAACCGAAGTATCGCAAGCAAGTGAGAAAGTGGGTACAGCACCCGAGAAGGCGACAGATGAACAACGCAAATCACTGGAAGAGGCTGAAGAGAAACTGCAAAAGCTGCAAAATGACAAGAATGAAAAAATCCGAGCTATCGGACTGCAAAGCAAACTTGTAAAGCAGATTATTGATTTGGCTCTATTGTCAAACGGAATGCTTAAAGGCGAAGATTTGACTAACTTTATACGTCGCAGTGTAGAACTCATCGGAAAATAATTATCCGATGATTCATAAAAAAAGAGTGTCCTCGATTTTCGAGGGCACTTTTTTTTTACACAGACAGATTTACGCAGTCTAAAGCACGAACTTTGTTACATCAATCAATTCTTATACATTATGAAACACAAACGGAACATCTATTACGGATTGCTTGTTATTGCACTAATTGTCCTCTACATCACCCTAGCCTCTATTCTTGACAACAATGCAAGTCGCTGGATTACACTGATTCCAATTAATCTCTGAACAAAAAAAGACCTGTCCGATGGACAGGTCTTTCCTTGTAGAAATATCTAATTGATATTAGTATTTCATTTGAGTAAATCTCAAGTAGCTGTTATAACGCCACTTAGCATTTTCTTCAGATGCAGCGAACAATTCTTGAGCTTGCTCTGGGAATGATTTCAACAATGAAGAGTAACGTACTTCACTATTGATGAACTTCTGGAATTTGCTCCAATCCGGTTCTTTTGAATCAAGTGTAAACGGATTCTTGTCTGCCGGAGCAGCCGGATTGAATCTCCACAAGTGCCAGTATCCACATTCAACAGCTGCTTTTTCTACAGCTTGAGTATTTGTCATACCGCCCTTGATACCGTGGTTGATACACGGAGCATAAGCAATAATCAATGATGGACCATCATAAGCTTCAGCTTCTTTGATTGCTTGCAAATATTGGTTTTGGTTTGCACCGATTGCAACTTGAGCAACGTAAACATAACCATATGTCATTGCCATAGCACCGAGGTCTTTCTTACGAACTCGTTTACCTGAAGATGCAAATTTAGCCACTGCACCAATCGGAGTTGCCTTTGATGACTGACCGCCTGTATTTGAATAAACTTCAGTGTCGATAACCATAATGTTAACGTTTTCGCCAGAAGCCAAAACATGGTCAAGACCACCATAACCGATGTCATAACCCCAACCGTCACCACCAAAGATCCATTGTGAAGCCTTAACGAGGTATTGCTTCATAGCGAGAATTTCCTGGCAAGTTTTGCAGTTGCAAGCTTCCATCATCGGAATGAGTTTTTCGCTCAGTTCCATAGTCTTGGCACCGTCATTCATATTATCGAGCCATTGTTGCATCAAGTCTTTCAACTCTGCTGAGCAGCAGTTGCATTCTGCAATTGCATAACGCATCTTATCAGCTACGCGTTCACGCAGTTTGCTGTTTGCAGTCTTCATACCCAAGCCAAATTCTGCATTATCTTCGAACAATGAGTGTGCCCAAGCCGGACCACGTCCTTTAGCATTTGTACAGTACGGAGTAGAAGGTGCTGATCCACTATAGATTGAAGAACAACCTGTTGCATTTGCAACCATCATACGTTCGCCGAACAATTGGGTAATACCTTTGATATACGGAGTTTCACCACAACCTGCACAAGCTCCTGAGAACTCGAACAATGGTTGAGCAAACTGCATAT
>JAEIGA010000771.1_pt1 | contig 47660 bp, 76 predicted proteins | sample 9270691 | NCBI WGS metagenome assembly JAEIGA01 (sample SAMN17057246, study PRJNA624740) | gut metagenome | biome: biome; isolation source: fecal sample | host: Bos grunniens | place: China: Xizang | collected 2019
CTCGCCAGCACCGCAGGCATATTTTTGTTCCGGGAGGACCCGTTTCGCCTCTCACGCGGCCTCTGCGCCTCTTTTTGCTGCTTGGTCGTGTGTTTATCCATCAAGCGCGTTTCAGTGCGCCACAGCGCCCATGCGTGCCCTCTCGTGCGTGTTACTTCATTGCTTGGTTGATGTGATGCTCGAAGCGCTTCGTCAATCCTTCGCTGATGTACTGTTCGATGGTCTCGCGTGCGCGTCCGTCGATCATCTGCGGCACAGACAGCGTGCGCACTGCCTCGATCGGATAGCGTGCATCACTCGTCCTCTGAAATGGTATAGTCGCATTGTGTGCTGTTTGCAGGAATGTTCCTGCGGGCATCGTAACGCGCTTGCCTTTGATGATGGTCGCCTTTACCTTGTATTTCTTGGGCGGCTTCATCATGGCAACGGGTGAGCCGTCACCGATGGCCTGCCCCGGAATCCTGACCGGTTTTTGCTGCTGGTCATCCGTCGGCTTTTTCGGTGACATTTTGAAATGCACAGGAGTGAGCAGCCGGCCTTTATATTCCAGCGTGGCGCCGTCAACGGTAACGCCGGCCACCTTGATCGTCGTCTTTCCGCGGCGGGGTTTTCCGGCCGCTTCCTTGATGGCTGCGGTGTCCACGCCGTAATGCTCGCGGATCCCTTTGGATACCCATGCCGGAGCTCTTGTCGTGAAATCGGCGACTGTGCGCTGTATTGCAACCTCTCCGCCGTTCTCCAGCTTCCGGAGGCGTTTCACGAGATCGGCGCCGCCGGATGTAGCCACGGTGAAGCTGCCGCCTGTGCGCTTTGATTTCCCTGTGGTAAACAGATCAGCCATGTGCGCGCCTCCTTTCGTGACATAAAAAAGCCGCCGGAGTGGGTGAGCCTCCAGCGGCCTTCTATTGGTGGACGGTTCGAGGTTCGACCTCTTATCGTTCAGCTGCACGGGATCGATCGCTCCCGCCGTCCTGCTTCGACCGCCCATATGATGCATCGAGCATACCGAGAGGGGGGTGATCCTGTCGGGCGCTCTTTGCTATTATACATCGTATCACAGGCGATACTCTCACCTTATCCCGGTTTATCTCGTTTTATCCCGCTTTGTCCCAAAAAACAAAAATGCCACGGAATGGAACGCCCTCCGTGGTTGGTTTTATACCGCTTTTTCTTCGTTCTGTTCGGCCAGCAGATCCTCCCATTTTTTCATGTTGTCCCAAAAAACAAAAATGCCCCGGAATGAAACGCCCTCCGGGGTGTTGTTTTAATTGTCGCAGTCGTGGTATATGGTGAGCCATCCGTCGCGGCGTTCGACCATGCCGCTGCACTCGTATGATCTTAACGTTTCCGCGACCTGCGCGAAGGTGTAGGTGCGGAAATTCTCGCACTCTGACATGATCCTGCGGATAATGTCACGGTTATTGGTTGTTCCTTCGGTGCTGATATGAGCGATTGCATACATGGCGTTATTCCTTTCCGGGCGGTTTTGCCGCCGCCCTCGGTTCGTTCGGTATGGTTTATTTGAGGGTTTCGCAGAAGGCTGCAGCGGCCTTGATGGTGCGGAATGTATGAAATTCACGCCACCCTTTTCCCTCGCGGACGTTGACGTAATAAAATCCGCGTGTTCCTTTCGCTCTTGTGATATCGTAACCGTTTACGGTTTTTACTACTTCGTACATTTTTGAATCTCCGTTCGTTGTTTGGGGTGTTCCCCTTTCGTTGTATATATTATACCACATTGGGGTGTAAATGTCAATACTTTTTCCGAACTTTTTTGAACTTTTTTCAAAAAAAATTCCCCGACCCTCCGCAAGGAAGATCGGGGTGTGCTGTTATTCCTTTTTCATTGATTCGAGCTCGTTCAGTACGAAGCGTTGCACATACTCCGGCGGCACGCGCTCGCCTGTTTCCCATTTTTCGATCGTCCGCTTTGAGATCAGCATGCGGTCGGCCATTTTTTGCTGGCTCATGCCGGTGGCCGCTCTCGCTTCTCTTAACTGCTCATTAAACGGTTTTGTGTTTTCCACGGTTTCACCTCCTTTTCAATTTGCGGCTGCCAGAAGCGGGCCCGCATCCATTTTGATCGGCGATGTCAGATAGTACCGGGATTCCCGCAGCACTTCCTCATATTTTTGCTCGCCCTGAAACTCGTCGATGACATGCTTTTCGCGCTCGGTCATGTCCTTGTATTTCTTCTTACCGTACGACGGCGGGAGGAAATTTTTCTTCTGCGCCGCGTAGATGTTGAATCGTTCGAGCAGCCGCTCGTCGGTAAATGTGACGTGCACCGTGCCTTTTTTGTAAAAGGTCGCCGTGAAGTGCTTGAACGGTACGTTCTTCGTGATCCCTTGCTCGAAATACGGTTTGCAATCCGCCTCGATGTCGACATTCTCCGACGGGCTGGCGCTGAAAAAATTCATAATGCGCTCGATGTCCGAGAGGACCTTCGCGGCCTCGTATGTCCTCGGATTGCCGCCCCATTCGGAGTATACACCATAGCACGGCAGGATCACCTTTTTATTGACCTTGTACGCCTCATTCGTCGCCCAGCCGTCGAAATAGTGCCGATTCGTTGAAAAATCCGAGCGCCACATGTGCTCGACGGTCAGACGCTCAAACATGGCCATGATCTCGTCCTCGATACCGGTGTGGACGTGTGCCATCATTTCGGCCGCCAGCACTTGGATGTTGAACTCGTCGAAATCATAGGCGCCGAGGCCGTCCACCTTTTCATGATATTCGGCTTGCAGCTTGCTGGTTAGCTTTCCGACGAACTTCGGGTTTGACAGAAGCGCACGCCAGTATTTGAGGCGCGTCAGCCGCAGATACTCATTGATTGACACATTATCGTAACTGCTCCCGCGTGACGTTGTGAGACGGAGGATGCTGTCAGCGTCGAGCCCTTTTGCGTCCTTATCAAGCGACCTCACCATGTGCGGCTGAAACGCGCGGAACTGCCGAATGAGCTCGATCCCGGCCTTTGTTTCGACGCGGAAATGCTGAATAGCGGATTTGATGAAGTCGGTCACGTCAAGATCGGTCGTGTCCACCGGTTCATCTTCGATCATTTCGCTTTTCCTCATGCGCTCGTAAAAATCGCTTTCCTCCCTCTCCTGCGGTATGCTTACTTTGACGAGCGCGACATCTACATCGGTTTTGTGTTCCGAGTGAGAAAATCCATTTTCAATGTATTCGATCTGTGCGCCGTATTGGTCAAGCATTCGGATCAGCGCGCGGCGGTTTTCCGTGAAGGGGTTCCGGAGGGTTTCGGCATTGAGCAGGCAGACGATGGATCCGCCTCGTTTTTGTATTTCAAGAGCTTTCAGCAGATGCTCGCATCCCTTCGAGAACGGCGGGTTCATGATGATGATGTCATACGTCTTGAACGGCTCGAACGTGAGGAAATCATCATGCACGACGTGGATCCCGTTCGTAAAAAATTCCTCCTGCCAGCTGTAGTTGTTCCGGTTTTTTTCACGTTCTGCGCTTTTCCGCTCATCCGAGAAATTGTATTTCAAAATCTGGCGCAGGTTCGGATCGATTTCGATCGCATCGACGTCGAACGCACGGGAGCCGTATCTGCTGCCCTCATTCCGCGCAATCCCTTTGAGAATGTCGCCTTTACCGGCGGACGGTTCGAGGATGGTTTTGATATAATTCCAGTCGATGCCGTCCAGCATCTTATTGACCAGCGCTGCCGGTGTCGGGTAAAATTCCGCGGAGCTCTCCGCATATTTGATCACGTTGCTGTTTTTCATTGTGTTGCCTTTCTGCCCCGGATCCCGCCGGGGCTCGGTTTACTTATTCGGTTATCCCTTGATGGCTATCGTGGATCCTGCCCGGATCAATTTGAGCTCGATTTCCTCGCCGTCGTCTCCTGTTCTGTCGATGACATTCGCGTGACCATAAAACACACCGAGGACATCGAAATCGGTCTCTGTTTCGATGTCGCGGATCATTTCTTCCTCATCCGTCCAAAATCTTCCGCGCAATTTTTCAAACATTGTCCCTCATCCTTTCGGGGCGGCATTGACGCCGCCCTCGGTTTGTGGTTTATGCAAGGATTTCGATCTGTGCATGTGCTGCATTATGCGCTTTCGCTTCAAGCCGTTTCATGTAACTGTTCGTGAATACACCGAGCGGCCAAAAACCGACGTTATCCTTGCGGGTGCTCTCTGTACCGTTTTTGTTGAGGCGGTGCAGGCAGTAATCGTTTCCGTACCAATCGGGATCTCCGGGGGCGTGTACGATTTTCCAGAGCCCGTTGTCGTTCTTGAAATATGCGCCCGTGATCATTACCTTGTCGCCCTTTTTCATTTCAATGCCGTTTTTGTCTACCATGATATCCTCCACATATTGACAAATTCGCCTTACTGTGATATAATGGGCGACGGCGGGGGTAAGGCTCCCCGCTCGCCCTTTGCGGTGTTGGCGGCGTTTTCCTTGGTCGGGGGGCGCCGCCTTTTTTATTTCTTGGTTTTTGCTTCTCGGATGATCCGCGCGGCTTCCTCGACGGTCTTTGCTTTCTCGACCAGCTTCGCCAGCGTTTCGAGCAATGCGTCGAATTGTGCGTTTGTCATTTTTCCGTTCATTTCCTCACTTCCTTTCGTAAGGGTTGCGCCCCCTGCCCTACATATATATTATACCACATTGGGGTGTAAATGTCAATAGGTTTTGAGAACTTTATTGAAATTTTTTCCAAATAAACAAACAAAAAAACGCACGGGATCAGGGCCGTGCGTTTCGTGTTTTTCGGTCTTATGTTTTCCAACGCGGCGACAGCTTCCGGAGCGCTTTCCCGTCGTCGTCGATCTCCGCAAAATCGGTGCTGCCCTTATTTGCAAACTGCACGATGCGCACACCGCTGTATACAAATTCTTTCATGATCGCATGCTTGTCATTGCTTATTGCCTTCCGGTCGAGAACATGCGCAAGCGCGTCTATGCCGTTGTCAATATGGATTTTATGCTGTCCGAATATGCTCGCGTCGATAACGGTGACGCCGTAGCTTTCCCGCAGGTTGTCCGCGGCGATCTGGACATTTTCGAGCGCCGCGACAAGTTGGTCAACCATTTGCGCAAGCTCTTTGCGTTTTTCGTCATCCGTCATTAAGACGAAGCCGCCGGGTGCGTATTTCTTAAATAACATTTCGCTGTCCTCCCTCTCCTTTCTGCGTGTCGTATATTCTCGCAAACGATTGGAGCGCGGAGCCGTGGATCTTGAACGTCTTTTTGAGGTATCGCTGCTCGTTGTCATCATAATCCGGTTCCTCTCCGAAAAGCGCGATGCTGACATCACGCCAGACGGCACCGTCCAGATAGTGCATTTCAATGACCGACTGTTCCTTCGGTTTTTCCATGCGCTCGATCACGGCCTCGATTTCCTCGCGAAGACGGTTCTCCTCGGCATACATGACGCCGAGACGTTCCTCCAACTCCTCCTTCTTGATGTAATCCCGCTCTTGTTTGCTGCTTCTGTCGCGGCTGCCGCTGGGCATGCCGGACATGTTCGAGGCGGACGGTGATCCCATGCACATATCGAGGAATGCGATGCGTGCCTCTGTCTTGTCGATGCGCTCCTGCAGCGTCGGGTATGCGCGCAGGAACGCCTTGATCTCGTCCGTTGTCGTCTGTCTTTCGGCCTTTGGTGCATTTTTCCCTGCAACGGTGTCCGCTGCTATTTCGTATAACTCCACAGGCACTATGTTTGTCTTGCTCATGGGCTCACCCTCCCTTCCGTTGTCATTCCCGTCTATGCTTTGAGCACAAAACCGAATTTCGGACATTTACACGCCCCCGCGGTTTCCTGTTCGGTTTCGGGTGTATATTTATTCATTGGTTTTACTCTCCTTGCTGTTTGGGTATTTGGATGGCCTTACATAGCAATTTTCCGGATTGTATCCGCCTTTTTTATCGCGCCGACTGACCGTCATTTCGTCGGTGTACCCGTTCGCCAGCGCCCAATCGCGGAATGCCCTGAAATCAAGATCCCATTCTTCGCACATGGTGATACCGAGCGCACCGAATTTTTTGTACTGATGATCTGTGCGGTTGAAACATTTTTGCTTGATATGGCTCCAAATTCGGTAAAGCCTTGTTCTTGATTCTCCGTGCTTGTATCTGCATGTCGGGGATCCGCATGTGATACCTCGATTCACGACTGACGTGTACGGCTTCGGCTCGGTGATCGTTCCGCATTTCAAGCAGCGGCAGATAAGCATCCGCGTGCGGTGTTTGTTTTTTCCCGCCTCCGCGATGACTTCCAGATCCTTGTATCGTTTTCCGATGATGTTCCGCGCTGTCATTACTGTCTGCGCCCCGCTTTCCGTTTCTGCGGCTTGATACCGGCCGCTGCACAGCGTGCACGCAGGTTTCTATCGGTTTCCCCTGCCGCGCGTTTGAGGCCGCACATGTCCCGCGCATACAGGTCGAGCGCACGGCCGCCGAGCAGGTGAGGTTTGTCCCATACATCGCCGGCCTTTGCGTTTGCGATGATGCGGCGCTCCACGGCGCGACGGCGGCGTCTGCGTATGATGTACCGCACAACAGCACAAACAGCCTCGATGATCGTGGCGAACGACAACAGGAGGGCAGCTATCAGCAGGCATATTTCAACAAATACCGTTATTGTGTGCATCATGTCGTTTCCTCCTTTTTGTGATTTTTATTGATTTGCATGTAAATATCGTAGCCGGATTCTTTTGTGATTATCTTTGTAGCGTAATCCTTCATCACTATGACCGCTCTGTTTTCGCCACATACCACCATTGCTATTTCGTCGGTGTTCACAAGCACCATGCCAACCGGCTCGTAATAGCCAGACAGCTTTGTTTTTTCGACTGCCGTCACCGCTATAAATTTAGGGGCCATTTTTGCGTCCCTCCTTAAATGCGTTTTCGATGTCCATGGTCACCTTTTTGCAATGCTCCGGGATGGTATAATTTCCGCGTTTGATCTCCATCTGATAAAACGGGCACTCGGTACCCATGCACGGCAAAAATTCGACCGTTTCTGTGCTGCTATGTATCGAGGCGGCGTTCACCTGCCTGATTGTTCTGTACGGGCATTTCATAGATCAACCTCCATCTTTATCGGCGGCCGATCGTTTCGACGCTTCCGTCGGTGCCGGTTTCATAATTTTTATGAGCCGAGATACAAAAATCAATTTCAGTTTTTCCGGTGCTATGTCGGCGATTATTTCAGCCAGTGCTTCGCATGCCGCAAGCACGACTTCCGGTCTGTCCGTTCCGTTGTGGAAAATCAAACCGTCGCCGTCTGCCTCAATCAGAACGCCCTCGGACACACGTTTTCGTGTACCGTCGGCATAGATCACATCAAACTCCACATTCGGGCTTGTTTTGATTGTTTCCATGCTGTGCCTCCCTTAATTCCGAGCGATCCCGGCATTAGCCCACATGACGCTCTCCTCCAGCTTTGTGATGGCGAGGCTTTTTTCACGACTTTCCGGCACCGTCTCGTCGATCATATAGGCCAATTCTTTTGCTTTATCGCGGATTGCCTGATACTTCGCGGGCTGTCCTTCTTTGGGTGCATGGTATGTAAATGCATTTTCGATTTTCGGGTTTGCCATGTGTCTGTCCTCCTTACATGATCGTGTTGAACGAGATAATGAGCATGATCACGACGACAAAAGCGATCGTGATGTTTGTATTCTTTTTTGTGTCCCTCTCGCCGCATACGCCAATAAACAGGATCGCGGCTGCCAATGCGAGAATGATATTTAATGCAATAATCATATATTTGCTCCTTTCAGATCGGGGAGGGCGCGCGGCCCTCCCGCCTTTACTTACGCAATGATCATGATGTTTTCACGATCGGGAATGTCAGCCAGTGCTTCACGGAGGCACTGTTTGATGTTTTGGATAGCTTCGGCCTTCCATCGGCCGCCGTCGGCCTCAACCAGCTTGAACACAGGGGATCCGTCGCGGCCCTCTCTGATTCTGAACACGAATTTGCTTTCCGGCTGATCGACCTCCAAAAACGTGCGGTAGGGTTTCAGCGTCACCGGATTCGGCACGAGCGCAGCGCCCTTGGTTGCGATTCCGGTCTTGATGACCGCCTGCTGCGTGATGCCGTCGTCCGAGAAGGTGTCCTGCTTGGTGTTCATGATGTTGCTTGCCATGATCGTGACGGCCTCGATGTCGCCATAAAACCGCTCGAAACACGCCTGCATGGCGACGAGGAACGCCTCCTGATCGTATTCGTAGCCATAGGTGAAATCGGGGAGCATTGCATCGACGACAAACAGCGTCTCGCGGTCACGTTCTTCCAGCAATCCGGAATAGAGCAGCACCTTCGTCGGGCTGACTACCTGAATGATCATTTTTTCGCGCAGCTCATTGCGGTTCAGCCGGATGTAATCCACGAGGGCGGTGAGCGTGGTCGCCTTGATCGGATCGGCCTTGTCCGGATAGCCATATCTATGGAGGGTTTTCGTGTAGTATGTACGGCCGTTGATCTCGACCATTTCCGGCTTTGCCGCCTCGACTGCCATATTCGTGATAAATTCGATTGCCTGCTTGATCATGTTTTTATCCTCCTGTTATGCTTTCATGGCGTCCCTTAATTTGGAGACGAGTTCTTCGGGGTTGTTTTCGTAAATTTCGCCGGTTTCCGTATCGAAATCCTTACCGGGCACCGGTGCGGCTTCCTTGCGGCGGTTTCGTAAATCGAGCGGCCGGCCAATCGTTTCCGGTTCCTGTTCGGGTTCCGGTTCTCCGACGTCATCCATCTGCTCGTCGTCAGTTTCGTCCATATCCATGAGGGACATCTGGCCGGCGATCTGGCCGTTGTAACATTCTGAAATTTCGACGTTTCCGGTTTTCATGTTGACGCCCATCATCATCTGGGTGTCGATTTCCTCGGATTCCGCGAGTTTTGTCGTCACGGAGATCGACGTGTTCACGACGTTGCGGTTTTTTTGCGGCACAAACTTGATGTTGATCGTGATACCGCGCTTTGCTGTTGCTGCGGTGTTCGGATCCTGAATGTTTTTCGCCACCTGATGCAGGGCCGCGTTCAGCTTTTCGGTGAATGCGCCGCCCGCCAGTGTCTCGACGTTGATGTGGTTCTGCTGTTTCTTGTTTTTCATGGTGTTGCTCCTTTTTTGAATTTGTCCGCGCCGGGGCATGATCCCCAATGCGGTATATAACCGAAGCCATCGGCTTTTTCGGTATCTGTGATAATTTCGCAGCTGATCGTGATGCCGTCCATGGTCACGATCCTGCTGTCATCGCCGCCGACCGTCGTGTAATAGACGGGGGAGGCATTGCACGGCATTGATTTGCCGCTCACGGTTTTGATCCAGACGATAGGCGCGCCGCAGCTCTGGCACCGTGACTTGCGGCACACGGCCTGCACGCGGGCGCTCATTTGAACGCCCTCCACGTTTCCGCCGGCGGATCATTGATTTTCCATTCTGACGGGTTTTTGATTTTCAGCATGCACCGCTTGTGTGTATCGTTGAACAGTGCGCATTGTCCGCAATTTTCGCTCGATTCGCACAGATCACGGATCACATTCAGCGCGGCGTGGATTTCTTCGGCTTTTGTTTTCATGTTCCCGCCCTCTCATTCCATTTTTCGGTTGTCTTTTGTTTGTCGTAACAATCGCCGCCCATAAATACGGTCATTCCGCAGGTATGGCAATTGATACCGTATTGTTTTTGGAAGTTTGGGAATATTTCGACGGTACCACCGCAAAACGGGCACGGCATCAATTTCTCTGATTTGTTCCCGACATTCATGTCGGTCGCACCGTCGGTCTGTTGTTTTCGTTGTCCGCGGGCGCAGTAAAAATCCGGTGGCGGAATCATCCCGTTAAGGTTCGGGCATCCCGTCCAACTGTTGTGCGGCACATCGCAATCAACGCAGCGCACCACTTCCACGGCGTCAATGTGTTTCGGCATTATTCCCGCACCTCCTCAAACCGTTTATCCTGTCGGGCGAGCGGATATTTTTCTTTGTCCACGTCAGACAGGAACATGTCGAGCGGTCTTGCCCAGACGAGGGTCGGGTCTTTTACGGATTGATAGATGACGAGCACGTCCGCTTTTTCGCTGTGTACGGCGATCTCGACGACTTTATACATGCCGCCTTTGAAATGGCGGTAGGTCTTGCCGATCATGTCTTTGTGACGCTGCGCGATGGCTTGCTTGGTTGTTCGTTTATCGATCATGTCGGATCACCGCCTTTCAATGCCTGCTCGGCCTTTTCGGGCTTCCGATACCCGGCAAAATACATCCTTGCTGCCGCTCGCAGATATGAATCCCTGCAATCTTTCCGGCATTGGAATCCGTCTCGATGGCAATAATCACCGTATGCCCCACACATCACGGATGCCATTTCTTCGATCTGTTTTTCCTTTTCGATCATGTCGGATCACCGCCTTCCATCACTGACAGGCAATTCGGACAGCCTCGCCATTCGTCCGCCTCTCGCGGGTGTGCCGCGTAGCCGCATTCAGAGCATTTGTACATTGTTCCGCCCGGTTGCAACACCCATCTGCGATGCCTGACCGGAGCGTATTCGACGAGGCTGTCCTCGAAAAATCCGACCTTTCCCGCATTGTCGATAGACCGGAATACGCGGATCCTGCCGCTGCTCGTGAACGCCTTCCCCTCTGCATCGAACGGGATGAAAACATGCTCGCCCTTTGTTAAATTTGCCATGTCATGCCTCGATTTTCTTCCGGCGCCATACGGCCTCTGTTGCGGGTGAGCGGGTGGCCTTCCTGCGGCCGCAGGTTTCCACGACGCCCTTGTCTTTCAATTCGGTCATGCGCGGCGCAACGAAATTGCGGTTAAAATACGGGATCTTGCCATTGTTGACCAATTCCTCCGTGATTTCGCTGACCGTCATTTTGCTGTTTCCCAGAACGTCGAGGATCAATTTTGCGCGATCCTTGATTTTTGGGAGCACGGCCTCATAACTTTGTCGTCGTGTCTCTTTGGTGGTTTTCATGTTTTTTCGCTCCTTATGAAAATTTTAATCTATTAAAACGCAGCGGTTCGGGTCGGCATAGACCACACTGCGCTTGCTTTTGCTCATCAGCTGCACAAAACCGAAGCGCTCCAGCTTATCGTTGTACCGGAATCCGGTTTCCGTGATGCGCTCATACTCGATGCCGTCAAACATCACCGGCAGGCCCATGCGTGCGGCTTCATCCGCCTCTTTCATCGTCAAGCCGTTTCGCCTCCTTGTCCTGTTCGATATACGCGGCCGTGCGCTTGATCTTTTCCGAGCGGATATACTGGAAATCCCTCTCGTTAAGGTCCAGCAGGTGCTTGATTTAATCGACCATGATGCTGACGTCAGCCAATTCCTCGATCAGGTTTTCCATGACCTCGCCGGATGATTTCCGGACGGTCAAGCCGTTTTGTCTTTTGCGCAGCCATTTCGTGGCCGCCTGTGCCAGTTCGGCGGTTTCCTCGATCAGCAAAACCATCTATTTTTCGATGCCGAAATATTCGCCGTTTGCGTTGTTGATGTTGTTCATGTAAACCTCGTTTCGATTCCTTCCAGCAGTTTGAGCACGCCGGCGATGTACTGCACCCGGTACGGCTCGCATTCTGCCTGTTTCATGTGTTTGTGTCCGTAGATGTCCTGCATGCGCTCCCAGACCTTCCACGGGATCCTGTAAAAATCATTCAGACCGAAGCTGACAAGGACGAAACATGCCGCGCCGAGCTTGTCGTGCTTTTCCATCCGTTCGACCTGTTCCGGTGTCAGGCGGCTGTATTCGATCTTTTCGGTGTCCGTGTGTTTTGCCTCAAACACGACGGAGCGGCCTCCGTGTATCGTGCCCTTGAAATCCGGTTGTGCAGCCTTGACGTAGTGCGCAAGGAATTGCCTTTTCTTGTTCGGTTTGCCGAGCGGCTTCATCGGTTCCGGCGTCTTTTCGATGACGGACTCGCCCCGATCCTCATACCACAGCAAACTATACTCGATGATCTTCTCGAAATGATCACCGGCGATCCGGCTGCTTGCGCCCCGCTGGCTTTTCAATGCGCTTGCGATGGCTTCCGTGGCTGTCGGGTCGGGGTAGCCCTCCGCATTCCGGCCCGGCGGCATTTTATCCCAGCTCATGTGTCACTCTCCCTGCTTTGAGGATTTCCACAAGATCCTCGCTGAATTTTTTGTAGAGGTCGCGCTCCGCTTTGATCTTGATCGTCTGCGCATCCGGGGCGGCCTTTGGCTTTTCCTCTTTCGGCTTTTGCGGTTTGTCCGGATTTTCGCCAATCGCGCCCGCCGTTGGATCCGCCGCAAATTCCTGCCTTACGCTCTCGCGGATTTTCTCCAATTCTTCCTCGGTCGGCTCTCTCATGATTTTCGTCGCGCCGAAATCGAGGCCCAGAGAGATCGCCAGTGCGATGTCAACCTCTTGCATTTCTTTCTCTGTCAGCGTGCCGACGTACTGGTCAATGCGTTGTTTGCTTACGCTGTAAATTTGCTCGCACAAGATCGTTGAAGGCTGCACGGCGCTCCGTGTCAACACATGCGTGTTGAGGTCCGTTTTCGGTCTCGTCGTCAAATAAACGACCTCCACCACTTCGCTGTTGTTGTTGATCAGGTTTCCCGATACGATCACAGCAGGGCGGCCGGCTCTCTGTTCGCTGCCGGTTTCCTGATAATTGCTTTGAATATAATAAATTTCTCCGCGTTTCATGTTGTTGCTCCTTGATGTAAAAATATTATTTTTTCGTCACAGTCCCAATGCCTCCAGAACATTGACGGCGTATTCGAGCGCGCTGACGTCATCGGCAAAGCGCTCATTGTCCGGGCGGAGTTTTGCAAGCGCCTTGCGCTCCTCTGCCATTTTCCGGAGGTGTGCGGCGGCATCGAAATCCGCGGGCACCATCGTCCGTCCGGCTTCCTTTGCTTTCGCGTGTTCGAGCTGTTCCTCTGCGTAGCTCATTGTTCTGATCTTTTTCACGACATACCCTCCAATGCATCACCGGCCGCGAGCGCCTTGTTTGTATACGGCAGCATATCCCGCAATTCCGGCCCGGATCTGTTATACCGGTACTGGCTCGTGTGATCGTAGATCCGCTGGTATTCGGCGAGTTGTTCGGCGCTGCATCCCATCCGGAGCCCTTCCTGCACGGCGTCGTATGCCTCCCAATGCAGCTCTCTGATCTTTTCACGCACATCGGAAACTGTCGGCGGGAATTTGCTTGTGCTGATCGCCTTCTGCACGGCCATGAACACGATGTCGAACTCGATGTCCGCAAACTGTCCGGCCCACACAAGGACAGCGGCGGCCGCCTCTTTCGGCGTCATGCTTTTGTATGTATTCGGGTATGCGGCAGTGAGCACCGCAAGGATTTTTGCTGTTTCGATCTGTGTCATAATTCGCCGGCTCCTTCCAACATGGCAAGGAATGGATTTTGACTTGCCTGCTTTTTGTTTTCGATCTGCGGCTGCTGTGCCGTCACCGGTGCGGGCTCATCATCCCAGCGGCCCTGATTGATCCATGTCGCGGGGTTCGGTATAAACCGGCCGCCTTCACGGTTCCACTGTTCCGACGTTCTGGCAAGCGCTACGGCGTGCATGATGCGGTCATGGAGATCCGCGTCGGGTTTGAGACGTTTCCATGCGGTCTGCGCTGCTTTCTTGCCGACCTTTTTCGGGTACTGCTGCCAGAACTCATCGAAACGACGTTCCTGTGCATCCGGTTTTGCATCCGTCCGCGTTTCCCCCTTGGGGGGTATAGGGGGGATAATATAATTATCATGATCATTATCATGATCATTATCATTATCATTATCACCTTTTTTTGCTTCGCTTTGGTTTTCCGAAAAACCATTTGCTTTTTTTGTTTTTGTTTGTTTTTCGGTGCTTTCGTCAGGTTCATTTTTTCGGCCGTCAGAATCCTTTGTTTTCGGCGGCCGCCCGCCCTTTTTTCCCGCTTCACTGCGGCTTTTGCAAGTTTTGGCGTACTGTGCGGCGTCTCTGTCCATCTGCGAGCGTATGAACGAAAAAGCCATCAAGGCGGCACCGTCGAGCTCCGGTTCTGTGCCGGTTGCCGCATAATCCATCAACGCAAGAAACAGTTTTCCGCACTGCTCATCCGTCAGGATTTGCAAGTGATCCCGATAATCGCAGTAAAGAATAAAACTTTTTTTGGAATCTTCTGCATTTTTCTTTGCCACGTTATCGCCTCCTTTCGTGTTTCATGCATCAGAACGGCAGGTCGTCGTCAGATTTCAGCGGTTCATAATTCGGTACCGCCACCGGTGCCGTGTCCTGCGCTGCCTGTGCGGGTGCAGATGCGGGTGCGGGTTCTCCGTCGCTCTTGGAATCGACGAATCTCACCTTGTCGGCGATGATCTCGGTCGCGTATCTTTTGTTTCCCTGCTGGTCGGTATATTCGCGCGTTTGGATGGACCCTACAACGGCGATCGAGCTGCCTTTCCGGAAATACTGCGCGACCAATTCCGCGCTCTGCCGCCATGCGGTGACGTTGAGGAAATCGGCCGGATACTGCCCGTTTGCGTCCTTGAACTCACGCTGTACCGCGACGCGGAATGAGCACACGGAAACGTTGCTTTGTGTCTTTTTTAATTCGGGATCGGCGACCATGCGCCCCGCAATGATAACTTGGTTAAGATTCAAATTTGCCATATCGATGGCTCCTTCCTGATTTTTCTTATTTCTTCATCGAGGACGAAACAAATTTCTTCGTACTGCCAAAACGTCAGGTTGTGCGGATCACGCTGGCCATATCTCCGAGCGATCCACGCATCGATTTTCTCCCGCGCAATTCCTGCGCCCTCTCCCTTGCTGTACATATCGCGCAAATCCTCATCAGAGAGGCCGTGCGGCTTGTTTTCATGCCGGGGCTTGGTATTTGTACCCCCTCCGGTGTTTCGTGCGCCTGTGGCGCCCTGTGGCGGCGCGTTGATGGGTGCAAATTCCGCGCGTTCTCCGGCGTCAGCCAGATCGGCCGCTCCGGCGCTCTGCATACTCCAATTACACGGGACATGCGTCTGCTCGTTCATCTGCGGATATCCTCCGCCATTTCAAGCACAGAGGCCGCGTAAGACGATATCTCGCCGGCGTCACGGTATTTATGCGCCCGGATTTCCCCGCCGTTGTAGGCCGTCAGGGCCCATTCCATGCCGTAGCCTTTGTCGATCATTTCGTCGAGGAAATCAATGCCGACGGTTACGTTCTCAAACGGATCGAGCATGTCATCACATCCGAGCTCCGCCATGCGTGCGCCGTGCCAGCGCGCCTGCACCTGCATGAGGCCCTGTGCGCGTCCGTGGTCGCCGATGGCATCAACGATATAGGTCGATTCCTTCTGAATGACAGCGAGGACGACGGCCGTGTCTATGTGACGTTCTGCACATACATCGGCAATATAATGCTGGAGTTCGGCATCGAGCGGGATGTCCGCCCAGATGGGAGCATAAACAATTTCGTTTATGGTTTCCGGCTCCGGCTCCGGTTCCTCTGCGGTTTCGACGGGTTCGGTCTGTACGGGTTCCGGGATGCACAGCATCGGCGCGGGTGCGTCAGACGGTTCGGATGTTTCCACGGTCGGCACCTGCGGCCCTCCGTATGTTTCCGGCGCATCCTCCGCGTTGATGTATACGAGCAGCGATGCACATACCACGGCCGCCGTCAATGCGGTCGCCATGATCGCCGTCTCGCCTTTGCGGTATCCGTCTTTCATTGTCCTGATCCTCCGTTGATTCTCTTGTATTTACTACAGCACACCGGGCAGTGATACCCATGCCATGGGATCACAGCTTTTTTGCTGACGTTCCATTCCAGACCGCAATCGCGGCAAGTTTCGTACCGCAGGCCGGGTGTTTTCGGTTTTTCGCGGTGTTGCTTTTGGTTGTTCATGTTTGCAGTGTTTCGAGGTATTGCTGCACGAGCATGTGATAGTATTTTTTACGGGTGCGGCGCTTCTTTGCGTGTTTGTAAAGATGCCACCATTTCGGATTTTTGTTTGCCGCGTACAGCAACCGGACAAACCAATCATCCGCGATCATTGCAACTCGCTCCGACAGTTTTCGGAATCCTTCAGCGCATACCGCGAAGGCGTCGCGTGCAATTTGGCACATCCGCGCAATCGCTTCACAACATTGTGCAATGGTTTCCGCAGTCAATTTCGGCGCGAGATCATTCACAGTTTTTTCGTCCATGATTACCTCGTTATGTATTTTTTTGTTTCGCATCCGCCGCAGCGATCAGGCGGGCGGCTGCTTCTCGGATTTGCTTCATGCGCCGGGCCCTCTCGTCGGGTGTCAACTCCGGGCGGCTTATCTTGATTATGTTTTCGATGTTCAGCCCCTCCTTTTTCCATGAGGCTATGCGGTGCGGTTTCGACCGTTATGTGTGTAATGTTGAATGTTCGATTTTATCGAACCTTTTGGGTAAAAAAATATTCCCCGATTTCTTCCGGGCGAATATCCAACAACTCTGCGGCCCGTGATATTTCCGCCGTTTTGAATGGGATTTTGCCTGTCAGCCTATCACTCAACGCGCTTTCACCCATCGGCATGACCGCCGCAAACGCTTTGCGCGTGCCGTGCTTCTCGATGATACGGCCGAGCAGCTTGTCGAAATTGAACATGTGTAAATACTCCTTTCCTTGCATTTGTTCGATAAAATCGAACCTTGCGATATTATATTATCATAATTTTTTCGCTTTGTCAATAGGTTTTCTTCGATTTTCTCGAATTTTCTATTGAAAAGTTCGATTTTTTATGTTATCATATATACACAGGGAGGTGATACTGTGAAAAAAACAGAAGAACGTCAGGGAGAATTGAAAGACAGACTGCGCGAAGCAATGGAAAAACGCGGTGTGAAAGCAGTTACCCTGTGCGAAATTACAGGAATACCAAAAGGGGCGATAAGCTATTATCTGGCCGGGAAGTCACAGCCGAAGGCTGACCGCGTTCACCTTTTGGGAAAAGCATTAAACGTGAGCGAGGCTTGGTTGATGGGCTTCGACGTACCAATGGAGAGATCGGCGGAACAAAAAAAGAACGATGACCTTGTGCAGGTCATCGCAAAATTAAGAAAGGATCCCGATTTTTTCGAGGTCGTATCAACATTGGCGGATTTGCGCGAAGATGAATACGAATCTGTCAAGCAGTTGCTTGGAGTTCTTCGGTCTCGGAAATAAGCATTTTCAAAATGAGGTCAAGTAAAATTTCGTCTTTTGTCTTTTCCATTTGTTCAATGATTTGGGATTTCAGGTACTCAATATTTTGCATGGCAGATCTCCTTTCACAGGGGCAAACGTGTGTTTGTGACTTTACTATGTCAGAGTATCAAAATTATTCTACAATAGCAATAACATGGAGGAAATTTCAAATTTTAAGAAAATTATTGCAAGTATAGGTGCAATATTTCGCGGAAATATTGCAAATACATTATACCACGCAAAAAACGAAAAACATGTCGAAATAACGAGGGGCAAAAAATTATGTGGCAATTACCACCATTAAGGCCGGAGGATATATTGTTATATTCCCGGAAATCGCAGTCGGATGATCCGTTGCTCACAACAGAGGAAACGCTCGCAAAACATGAGCAGATGCTCGACGATTGGGTGGAGCGCAACCTACCGGGCATGGGGAAAATACCGGAGGAAAACAGATACAGAGAGGTCGTGTCCGGTGAAACGATTGACAAACGGCCGAAATTCCTTGAAATCCTGCACCGTATCGAATCACCGCGCGCGAAGGCCGTCCTGTGCGTCGATCCGCAGCGTCTCTCCCGCGGCAGCTTGAAAGAGATCGGCCGAATCGTCGAGGTGTTCCGCTATTCAAACACGATCGTCATCACACGGCAATATGCCTATGATTTGCGGGACGACCGCGACCGCGAGAGCTTCGAGCGCGAGCTCATGCGCGGCAATGAATATCTTGAATATTATAAAAAGATCCAGCAAAACGGCCGCTTGTTATCCGTACAGAACGGCAATTACATCGGACAGACGGCGCCCTATGGATATAAAAAAGTGCAGTACAAGGAAGGCAAGCAAAAATGCTACACGCTGGAGCCCATTCCGGAGGAGGCCGAAGTCGTCAAGATGATTTTTGAAATGTACCGGAACGGCAACGGCGCTATGAAAATCGCTGATAAACTGAACGAGATGCACATCAAGCCGCCGAAAATCAGGAAATGGTCGCGGGAATCCATATCAAAAATGCTCGGGAATGTCCACTATATCGGCCAAATAAAATGGAATTGGCGCAAGCAAGTGAAAAGAATAGAGGATGGCGAGGTGGTCGTGAGCCGTCCGCGTGCGGAAGAATATCTCATTTATGACGGCAAGCAGCCGGCGATCATCGATTTGGAATTATGGGATGCCGTGCAGGAGATTCGGGGGAAAATCCCGCGTAATCCGAAAAGCAAAGACGGGTTCAATCCGCTGGCGGGTCTGTTATTTTGCGAATGCGGCCGCGCGGTGTCTGCTCGTCCATACAAGACGCGAGGCGTTGAGCGGTGCGAGCCGCGCTTCCTGTGCAGCCAGCAGCGCGAATGCGGAAACGCATCCGCCAGAATGTCCGAGATCATGAACGAGGTCGTCAAGGTGCTGGAGGCGACCATCGAGGACTTCGAGATCCGCATCGAAAAAGGCACCGACGACAGCGCACAGATACATCATCAGATGGTCGAGCGGCTTGAAAAACGTCTGCGCGAGTTGCAGGAATTGGAGATCGCGCAATGGGACGCCAAAACGAAGGGCGGCATGCCTGACCATGTTTTCGAGCGCTTGAACGGTGAGACGGTGGCGGAAATCGCGGAGATACAGCAGGATCTATGCACAGCGCGCGGATCCATGCCAGAACCGATCAACCTGAAAGAGAGGGTGACATCATTCCGCGCGGCTCTTGACGCCCTGCTCGATCCCGACGCACCGGTGAAGGAAAAAAACAAACTGCTAAAGGTATGCATCGAGCGCATAACGTACAGCCGCAAGCGCGCCGGCAATAACGGACACACGAAAAAAGGTGAGGAAACGCCGATAACGCTTGATTTCAAACTGCGGGTCTGATCCTTGGCCCGCTCATGTATAACATGTTGGTGCAAGTTCATCCGCACACACATGTTGTACATGTAAATCAAAACAACAAAAAAAGCCCGACGGGATGCACGCCCGCCGGGTTTTTCTATGTGCTTTAATTTGCCGGTAACTTGCCGCATGCTGTCATTTCAGCAGCTCGTTGACCTTTGCCTGCACTTCTGTGTAATTGTAACCGGCATTCGTCAATGCCGTTTTTCTGGCCGCACCGGTGCCCCATTTGCCGGAAATCACCTCACGCGCGACCATATCGACCGTAGGATATACGGCTTTTCCTGCGCTGTTATACGCCCGGAATCCGGGGTTTTTATCGACTGTAACCTTTGCGCCGTTCAGTTGCTTGCATGCAATTAACTGGCTCTTTGCGTCGCTCCACGTCTTGCGTACACGGTAAATCTCCGCGCTGTTATTTGCCGGTAACTTGCCGGCCGTGCTGCTTGATGCGGTTCCGGAGGATGCCGTGCCGCCCTTCAATGCTTTCAGATAGCCGTCAACCAGCTTTTTGAATGCCTTCCAGTTGGCAATGGCGATCGGCTGGGAATAGGACGTACCGAAAATACGATACGGGCACCACTTCTTGCCTTTGATCAGGTTGGTGCTCTGCTTGTCCGCGTCCGCGAAATTATAACCGGCGGATTTGTTCACCCAAAACGTATGCGTCACGAGGCTGTCAACGGTCAGGCCATGCTTCCACAGCAACCACGCGGCCACGCGCGCGCCGTTGTCCTTGGCCTTGGCGTCTTCCGCTGCCGTGTTCCCCATGATGATCTCGATGCCGATGCTGGTCATGTTTCCGCCGTCGCTCACAGATGCATCGCCTGCATGCCAGCCCACTTCTGCGGATCCCACAGGATCGGCAGCACATAAACCGGTACCGGCTTTGAGGTTTTGCCATGCGCCGACGTCATCGATGTAAAAATGCACGCGAGCGGATCCCATGTTTTCGTTGTACGTCGCGCGGGCGTACTGCTCCGCATCATCGTGCACGTTTTTCAGGTCGTCCGTGTTGTGTATCGTTACATACTTGACGCGGCCGGTGTTACCGGTGAGCTTTTTCTGTTTCTTGTACAGATTGCCGGCGGCAAAACCTGCCTTTGCTGCTTTGTTTCCGTCCTTCCACTTGGTGCCGTCCGGGATGATCTTCTCCCGGATCGTCACGCCGTTCATGGTGTAGGTTGTGTTCGGTGTCAACAGTGCCATAATATCGCTCCTTTTATGGTTTTTTGTATTTACTGCTTTTTCGGCACGTCGTAAGTCATCGCAAGCGCGCTGTCAGAGAGCCCCGCGGTCGTCGGATCGTTGATAGCGTTCCAAACGCTGACGATGACGGCCACGACGATGACGGGATTCTGCACCGCGCCGATCAGGACGCCTCCGAGCGCCGACCATGTGGTCAGATCTTCCCAATTCAGGCCCATGTGGGCAAGGATGGGGAGTATGACGGACGCGATAACGTTCGCCCAAAAAATAGGATTTCTGATGCGTACAGTCCAGTTGATTTTCATGCCGTTATCTCCTTTACTGAATGAAATCATGTTTTTCGAGCCGCTGGTCGTACACCCTGCCGATGTTGGCAATGGCATGGACTGCGCGCCCGTTGGCATAGTCTTTGTGCTCTCTGCAATATCGCTCGTAATCGTCGATATCTTTGAGCACTTCGACAAATTCCTCTTTTGTGTGCGGTATTTCGCGGATCAATTCGTTATTGAAGCGGAGGATCCGCGCGCGGCAATTGTCCGCCTCCCGCTTCTCGTTGGTGTTGATGTGGCTTTCCAGACGTTCCCGCGTTTCCTCCTGTGTCGCCTTGACTGTCTCCAGTTCTTTGATCACGTCGGCGTTGATCGCTTTCCCCAGCCATTTTGCAAGCCGTGACCACGGGTTCACCTTGATCGGCGACACCTCAATGATCGACAGCAGGATGACAAGGACGCCGCCGCCTCCGCATAAAATTTCCTGTAAACTCACCGGGATCTCCTCCAATTTTTATAGATAAAGGCGGCCTTCGGAGGGCCGCATTTTGTATCAGATATTCGGGATATATGCGGAGCGGAATCCAATACTCGAAGAGAAATTGTTGCGCCCGTATGCGCCGCTCAAACTGAAAATACCAGCATATGCGACTTTGTCCCACGGGCCGCCACGATAGAGAACACACTCGTCTCTTGCATTAGCCCACCATACTCTGTTATTTTCATACACTCCGGATGATGCGTCTGTGTCCGGGAGTAAAGCCAGCGCTCTTAACAAAACCTTGGCTGCTTCCCCGATTGTGCCGGAGCAGGTGACTTTTTCAAACGCGCAGTGCAGGGAGACTTCCGTCGTGTTGGAAATGCTGGTCACGAATGTCCACACACCGCTTGTGCTGTCAGCGTCGAGTATGTAATCAAGTCTTACGGTGTTTCCGGACGGCACAGCGCCGCCCTCCACGGTGCACTCTGGATCCACGAGCGAACCGTCGGCCGCGTTGATTGCCTTCCAGCAGGTGCTCGTCGCGTTTTGAGGGTTGTCGGGATCCACTGCGTCATTATTTGCGAAGATTTGCAGCTCGCCCCATACAAGACGGAGGCCGCTTTGCCACTCCCAGATATTCCCGTTCATATCCCAGATACCGGACGGGGTTCCGTCGTGGCTCCATGTCATCGGCCCTGTGCCAGTTGCAACTCTGGATACTTCGCTGTTGCTTGTGATTGCTTTGTATTCGCTTTCCCGGCTATCCTTTCCATAGTCATTGTTACCATAGGGGAGGTGACCATTTTTTTTGCACCAGAGGGCGATTGCAGCCCATTCTGCCGCAGTGCTCATGTGCCAGCCGTAGCCTTTCGCCTCGCAATATTCCCGCGCGGTATCGAACGCGACATATGTGTGCGGATCCTCGGCAGGCAGGCTGTACGCCTTGCCGTTGTTGACGACGTTCTGATACTTGGAATAATAAAAACCGGGAATCTGGCGGCCGTTGACGATGAACGCCGGGTGAATACTCTCGTCCGTTGTGTTCAGAACGTCACAGAGCCGAAACGCCGGAATCCATACAAGAATGGAGGGAAGACCGGCGTCATCCGTCTGCACGACGTTGCCGGGGCAGTACATATTGACAGCCATTTTTGTGAGATTGAAATCAGCCATTTTCGTGTGCTCCTTTCGTTATTCTGCGCGCTGATACATGGCGATCATGGTCAACGACTGCGCGATGCTCACATCGCTGATACCGTTTTCCATGTTGTTGAAGTGCGCCGCGCTCATGTCGGTGCCTTCCTGCATGAGCTCATTGGTTTCGGCATCGATCACCCTATCCTGCCATTTTGTGTTTTTGTACATTGTTTTTGACCTCCTTTATGCCGTTACTTCATAGATCGGTACCGTGATTTTAATCATGGTACCCTGTCCGCTGTTCTTCTGAATGAGCCGCTGCTGATATGCCGCGACCTCTCCGCGCACGTCGATGACCTGCGAGGCCGTGATATTGCAGGCGATGTCGTCAAGCGTCGGGAAGGTCGCCATAATCACCAGCGTGTCGCCGTCGATCTCCTTTTTGTTGATTTCGCCGCGGTGCCATGCGCCGTTTGCCTGCACCTCGACGGCATGGATGGAGCGGAGCCACTGCTCGCGGCGGTGCCCCATGAAATTATCAAGAAAATACGCCATTGTGTCGTCTCCTTTCGGTTAATCTCTTATGATTGATTTGCCCACGATGGCGGTGCCGACGATTGCCGCGCCCAGCGTCGCTTTGGCGCCGTTTTCACCGCATTCGGCGTCGCCTGCGTCGGTATAACCGTACTTGTGCAGCTTGACCTCCGGCTCCGTCTCGACGGCATGCCGGACAACGAGGCCGACAGTCGCCGGACGGTGCACGGTGCCGCAGTCGGTATACTCATACTTGTGCAACGATGCGCCCGGTGCGACCTCGACGCCGGGATCCGGGCCCTGCTGCTCGAAATAGAAAACGCCCGCAATGCGCGAGCGCTCGTTCTTCGCGGCGTTTGCCGCCTGCAAAAACCTTGTGTAATTTTCCGGGGAAATATACGTCTCTGTCGTCAGAACGGTGAACGTGAACGGCGCGCCGTCCATTTCATACCATTCCATGACATAGCCCTCGCCGAAATATGTGGAAATCAGGCGCTCGACGGCCCATTTGGTGCCGCGCTTGCGCTTGACCTGCTGCGCTATTTTCAGCGTTTCGCGTTTCTCCGTCAGGCTCATGCCTACACTGTCATACCAGTCGATATCGAGCTCCCATGCCATTTCGTCACATTCGGCCTCGTTCAGTTCGTCGAACTTGTCCCATGTGCGGATGGTATCAATACGCTGATCGGGATCTCCAAACAGTCGATTCATGGCATTTGCAAGCGCATTTACAGCCTGATCGTCACGCATGAAGACGGGGAGCAGCCGCAGAAAATCAAGGTCTGATAACTTCATTCCTGCCATGTGCTCGCCCCCTTATCCTGTGACGACGTGGCTGACCTTCATGTTTCCGGAGAATTTTGCCACGGTCGTTTTTGGCAGCTTGGTATATTCCGGCTTGACGATATCGACACGGGATGCACCCGTCAGGCCGTCCGCCCAATTCGGCGCGAGGATCCGCCGGCGCAGTTCGTCGGGGTTGATGTCCTGCGACAGGTTGGAGCCCTGCCAGTATATGTATTGGTCGATTGCACCGCCGGAGCCCTCGACATTCTGCACGACCTCCGACTGATTGGCGCGTGTCGTGTAGTATGTCAGCTCGATGTCGTACATTTCCACGCTCGGCGCTTCTACGGTCACGCGGTCGGTCAGCGGCTTGACGTCGGAGGCCGTACATGCGGCCAGAACATCCGCGAGGACGTCCTCGTCCGGGATCTCACCGCCGGCACAGATGGGAACGATTTTGACGCGGCCCTCCATGGTGCGGGTGATGCTGATATCCACCTCTGCGGCGTCTGACAGGCCGCCTGTGAGCGTCAACGTCAGCAACTCGTCATCATATTCGGCCGTGTAGTCCGTACCGGCCACGGCCGCGGTGCCGTCCGGGAGGTACACCGTCAGCGTTTCCGGCAGCAGATGCGCACCGCCCTGAAATGCGTGTCCGGCGTAGGTTTTCAGTTTGCGGGTGATCGTTTCCTCCTCGGAGAAAACAACGGCGTCAGACACGAGCGGATTTGCGGACAGCGCCCAATATTTATAGGCTTGCGCCGGGCCCGCCGTGCTCAAACGGTTTTCCGCCTCGCGGATCCGCTCCCTGTATGCCTCATCACCTTCCGTGTCGCCGCCTCCGTCTGTTTCGTCGAGGTTTGTCACCGCGTCGATCAGCGGAACGTCGGACACGTCCACGATTTTGTTGATCGATCCGGCCGCGATGCCGTTATAATCCGCGCCGCCGTTTTCCGCCGTTGCTGTGACATCAACGGACACAGAACCGGCATACAATACGACGGTTTCGTCGGTCAGGAAATAATGCACGAAATCGTTGGTCACGCGCAAACCTGCCGGAATAATAATATTATTCTGCTCGGCCTCGGTGATGCTGAAACGCAGCGAGGTGGTCGCCGGTGTCGATTCCATGCGGTAAGTGTCGCGCGTCTCGCCGATTGCATCCAGAACGGCGCCGCGTGCATAGCGGAGCATCTTCTGTTTGCATGCGTCGTTTACCGCGGTATATACGGCGACGACGACCGGAACGATGGCTTCGCCGAAGATCCGGCGCTCATCGCCGCCATACAGCGGCTCGTTTACACCGTTTTCGAGTTCTTCGAGCACCATGTCAAAAACCTGACCGGCGTCGGTATCGATAAAATTGAGTTCAGACATTTTCGTCCTCCTTCCTTCGGATGTTTGCAGTCAAAACGAAATCGCCGGAGAGGGCAGAATCCGGGACGACCTCGATGCTTTCCGCTGTGACGCGGGGCTCGTAGGTTTCGAGCAGCCATTCCGCATCGGCGATTGCATCGTCTTCGGCGTTGGTGCGATCCACGAGCGATGCGTCCCGGCCTCTCACGCGGTCATATGGCACCTCGCCGCGCACGATGCGCAAAAGGTTCTCCGCGCATGTTTCCGGCGTTCCGTTTCCATGTGCTTTCATGATGTTATCCCTCCTATACCAGCGTGACCTCGTTCAGATACACCCAACTATTGATCCCGTTCGGATGACCGAGCAGCACGCGGTTTCCTTTGATCTGGCTGACCTTGTGGCTGCGCTGTTTCACCCATGCGGGGATCGTCTGGCCGGTGGCGTATTTTTTGCCGGTCGGCTTGACATAGCTTCCGACCTTGACCGTCTTTTTCGCCGCCTTTTTCACGGCGGTGTTTGTGGTCTTTTTTTGCGATTTCGAGGACGTGCTGGCCTTGACGTTCAGCGCGGATGTGCTGACTTTGACGCTGGTCGTGTCCGGGTCGTATTCCTTGAACTCGAAGGACAAAACTGCAAGACGCATCCGGCCGAAGTCGTCGATCTTTTGGACATCCACGGACACCTTGCGCAGCTGCAATTTCGGGCCGAGCTTTTTGCCGTTCAGGTAAAAATAATTCACCTGTGTGACGAGCGCCTTCCAGCTTTCGATCTCTGCACGGACATCCACGCCGGCGCCGGAATGCAATGTCGTGGAGAACGTGAGCGGAAACAATTCGGTGCCGCGCTCGTTCGTGATTTTCCGATCTTCGGTGGATGTGTTTTCATCCGCGACCTGCGTATATGAAAAATTCAGATTTTCAAGCGCAAGCACCTTTTTGGCGCTGACGGCCCACGTTTTCGAGCCCCATTTCGCCATTGTGGCCATGTTATCCCTCCTTTTTCAATCGTTTTCGGGTCTTATGCGTGCGTATCGTCCGCATGGGCCGTGTCGGCCCGGCAGAAATCAAGGAACATCGCCTCAATCTCCTCTGATGTGATGCCGTAGTCGGACAGTCCTTTCGGCACTTTTACCATCGGTTTGCGGCAGATTGCGCGGATGTGGTCGAGGTTCGGATTCATGCTGATAAAAATCGTAGTGTAATCAATTCGACCATATCGCGTGATACAGGTACCGCAGACCTTATGGTCATCAAGCAGAATATCGTTATTAGCGTATACAGGTTCAAGTCCTCTGTCCTTCAGCCACTTCATGAAGTATTTAACGTAGCGATTAAGCCACCCGCTTTCGCATTCACCAAAGTCTGCAAAAACAAGGTCTCCTGTATTCGCAACGAGTGTACCGCCGTTGTAATGTCCCTCGTAGATGTCATAGCCGTAAGAGGCGCAGAGGTTCTCATCAACCTGCGATCTCTTGTGAACAAGCACAACAGGCGTATCGACTACCGTTCGGAAAACCCCGTGCTGTCCGCGCACGATATACTGCCTTGCTTCTTCTACCCATTCGGTTTGGTGTAATTTTCTGTTTTCCATGTTATGTTGCCTCCGTGATTCTATCTGCATAGGTACTCCAACCTTCTGCGGTCTTGTATGCTTCCCCACAACCTTTAGGAACTGTAATAGGACAAGTAGTGCTTAAAAATACTTGTGCGCCATCCAGTATAGGTGGATTTGTGGGTAATAGGGTAACACTCGTCAAGGATTCGCAACCTTGGAAAGCGGATGCACAAATACTCGTTACACTACTTGGGATAGTTACGCTTGTGACTGTATCGTTATTAAGAAACGCGCTGCCAGCTATGCGAGTTACACTACTCGGAACAGTATAATGACCAGAAACTGTACCACAAAAAAGTGCCACTGTTCTGTTCTTGTCGAACAAGCATCCGTTGTCAACTGCATAATAAGCATTTTCGCTATCGACAATTAGATTTGTTAAATTATTACATTTAGCAAAAGCACCATCTTCAATACGGGTTACGCTTTTAGGAATAATTAAACTGGTTAAACCAGTACAATCACCAAAGGCAGCACCTCCGATACTTTCCAACCCATTATCTAATGTTACTATCGTTAATTCTTCGCAAGCAGCAAAGGCATATTCGCCTATGCTTTTTACTTGACTTGGGATAGATACACTCTTTATTTTGCAACCTGTCAAAATATCGGAAAATGCCTTCGCAGGGATTTCAGTTACACCCCCAAGACTTGTTATGACTGTCACACAAAGTGCTGTTTGGGATGAACCTTTGTCATTAGCGGCGAATTGTCCACAACCAAATGCGTAATAATCTCCCTCAATAGTCAGTTCACCGCTTGCAGGTGTAGTAACGCTGTCAGAAACACCGTTAAACGTGCCGAAAAACACAGGTACCGCGTTCGGTTCTGCCACACCACTTGTATCGGTGACGGTCTTTGTCAGACCGCCGTATGTGACATTGACTGTACCGTTCGTCTTCGGATAAACATCAAGCAAGATAAACTGTTCACCTGTGTATGTGGTTTCACCTGCATAGGTGTCAGAAGTGACTTTCTCAACTTCAAGAATAACCTTGCCGCCACTTGCCGCCCAAATCACCCTACCGAGCGAATCCTTTATCTCCGTGATCACGCCACGGGAATCCGAGATCCCCGTGACTTTCGATAAATCAATACTCATTTACGGTACACCTCCAGCGTTCCTGTCGTGCCGTCTTCGTAGGTGATGGTAAGGGTTTCGGTTGTGGTCGGGATTTTGTCATTGACCGCCTTGACGGCCGCCGGAGTTGCCGCAACGCCGCCGGATGCGCCGCTCGTGCCGGTGATCGAATCGGACAGCTTGACATGGCCGTAATTGGTGCCGCTTCCGGTGCCGTAGGTGGTCGCCGTGGATGCGTGGCTGGTCGGTGCCTTGCCGTTGACAGCGGTCTGCAGTGTATCGATCAGGCCTTTGAGGACGACGCCCTGCGCCGCGCTCAACGGTCTGTTTGCGATGTTGGTCGTCAGATCGTTGACGATATCGGAAACGCTGACTTTGCTCGTCGTGATTGCATCGATCAGCGTCTTGTTATTTTTGATATATGCGACGATTTCGGAGAGCTCGTCGAGCGTCGTGTCGTCGCTGTCCAGAATGGCGTTGATCCGGTTGGTCAGCGTCTGCAATTCTTCACGGATGCCGGAATGTTCGATATTTGCGGCCGATTGCAGCGCATCGATCAGGCCTTTGAGTACGACGCCCTGCGCCGCGCTCAACGGTCTGCCGGGCTCATTCGTGACAAGGTTGTCAACGATGTCGGTATAGCTGATTTTCTGCGTTGTGATCTCGTCGATCAATTCCTTGTTGGAATTGATATAGTCGAGCATTTCCTGCAATTCCCGCATGGTCGTGTCATCCGTGCCCAGCAGTTTGTTGAGTTTTTCGGCTAAATCTTTCAGCGCGATGCTGTTGTTTTCGTTTTCCTTGTGGGCATCGGCGATGCCGTCCTCCATGTTATTGAGCTTGCCGTCGGTGATGGCCTCGCCGTTCTGCCATGTGTGTTTGTTGTACATAATGTGCTGCCTCCTTTACTTCGGCGCGCCGGTGGTACCGCTGCCGGAATCGTCGCTCCATGAGTATGAGTGTTTATGATTTTTCAGGCTGACGTCGCCCGCCTTGACGTCATCGGTTTTGAGTGCGGGGAGATATTCGCCCCACTCGCCATCTGCCCGGCCGAGAAGCAGCCCGGTCGCATCGTCAAACTCGACATATACGACCTCGGTGCCCTTTTTGAGATTCCCGCTTTCACCGCGCAGGTGCCACGGGATCACGATCTTTGCGGTCGGCTTTTCGGATGCATCAGACGGAATCACGCGGGCGGTTTTCCCGTCGATTGCACCGATCTTGCCTTTATTGATTTGTCCCATCAGTAGCCCTCCAGCGGCTCGCGGAAGTATATCGTGGATTTGTTGCCCACGAAATCATGGCGCACCTTGTACACGAACACGGTGCCATCCCATGCGCTTGCCTTCTTTGTTTTGATTTTCAGCAGACTGGCCGCGGCATATCCGGGGAGCAGGGATTTCGAGAACTGCCCCGTGTGGCCGTATTTGTTGGCGTTCCGGAGAAGGCCCTTTGCAAAACGCGCCGCCTCGGCGTTGCTGTTGACCGTGATCGGCTTTTCGGGCCGCAGCACAGCTTTGTTTACGGCATTCGGCGCCGTGAATTTACCGGTATATCTGCCGCCGGAAATCTCGCAGGATCCGTAGCAGGTCGCCCGGTTGTCGGCGTATGAAAAAACGCCGTTTTCGTCGATTTCCAGCGAGCCCGCGGGCGTCTGGCTTTCGATGTATTTTTCGTTATACGCAAGGAGCGCGCCGTCATAAATGAGCATCTGGCAGCCTTCCAGCATACAAAGGCGGGAGAACAGAGCGAAATCCGTTTCGTTGTCCTGCCGCAGGTACGGATACACTTGATCGGCGCAGCCGTAATTTTTGAAGGTCAGGCCGTGGTTTTTTGCAATCTCATTGCCGAGCTGCAAAAAGCGCACGCCTTCCCAGCTTTTCGATCGTTTCGTCGTGCCGCTCTGCGGCATCGACATGGCCCGGATCGTGAAAAGGCCGTTTTCGGGTTTCATGGAGTGAATGAACATTTTTCCGGTGTCGCTTGCGCCCTCTTTGAAGCGCAGCGTGTCACCGGCCGCCGGGTTCCATTTGCTCCATACGCCCTTGGGATCGTTGAAACGGACGACGAGCGTGTCGGCCTGCTTTTCCGCGTACATCTCATGCACGCAGTAATTGACCGACACGTCGTTATAGATATCCGTCCCGTTGTAATAGAGATTCACGCGCCGCCCTCGTCATCCTCGCCCCGACGCCACGGCGGCAGCGTGTCCGGCGTTTCCACGTCCTCGACGATGGGGAGCCGAAGCTGCACACCGCCGTCGAAGATCAGCACGTCCGCGTAATCGGGATTGAACTCGATGATGTAATGGGCGAGGGTTTCCTCGCCGTACATTTCAAGCGCGAGCGCGTCGAAGGTGTCGCCCTCTCGCGTGGTATATTCCTTATAGGCCGTAACCTTACGCATACTGCGCCACCTCCCGCATGTGAATAAATTCTTCCAGCCACTCGAAGAACTCGGCCTCGTGTGCACGCAGGCGCGCCATGAGGTCGTCCTTGTCTTCACCGGTTCCGCCGCTCTGGATCTGTGGGCTCCATGTGAAGCCGGAAAAGTCGTAATAAATCACGACGTTCGTGCCGTCCGCCAGACTGCCGAGAGAGAAGTCGTCCAGCGTCAGCAGCTTGCCGGCTGTTGCGGTGAGCCCTTCGTCAGGGGTGCCGCCGGTGTTATCGTTTTGGCTGTTGAGGATCCGCCGAAGGATGCCCTCCATCTTATCCCAGAGGACAGCCAGCGGCAGGATCGCCTCGGCGCCGGCTTCTCCGCCGGCCATAAGGGTATTACCGGACGCGCCGAAGATCGTCGGCCGCGTCATAATGCCGCCGTCCTTGTACCAATCAATCGACAGTTTCGGGACGCTCGGCGGGTTCAGGGACAGCTCGCCCGTGACCTTGAAGTGCGGGAGTTTGATGTGCGGGAGGCTGATTTTCATGTTACTGAAAAAGCCCTTGATCGTGTCCACGATGCCCTTGATCTTATCCCGCGCCGCTTCGATCGGTGTCAGGATGGCGGATTTGATGCCGTTCCAGACGCTTGACGTCACGGATTTGATGCTGTTCCAGATGTTGGACACAGTTGATTTGACGGAGTTTATAGCGTTGGACACGGCCGATTTGATGCCGCTCCACACGTTGGAAATGGCGGTCTTGATGCTGTTCCAGACGCTCGATGTCACGGATTTGATCGCGTTCCATGCAGTAGAACACGCGGTTTTGATGCTGTTCCATGTGGAAGTGAAGAACGAAACGATGCTGTTCCAGATGTTGACAAAGAACGTTTTGATGCTGTTCCAGACATTTTCCCAATTCGTGCCGAACCAGCCGAGAACGGTGTTTGCGACGCCTTTCAACGTGTTCAAAATGTTTTTGAACGTGCTGACGATATAATTCCAGATGGCACCGAAAACACCCTTGACGCCTTCCCAGACCATGCTCCAGTCACCGGTGAAGATGCCAGCGAAAATATCGAAAATTCCGAGGAGCACGTCCATCGTCGCACCCAAAATGTTGCTGACCTGCTGGAACACACCCTCGAAAATGGGCGCAAGAAGGTTGCAGAAACCATCCCAGACGGCGCCCATCACTTCCGTGATGTCCTCGAAATTGAAGCCCAGCGCATTGAGTTTGTCGGTGATTGCCTGACCGAATGCCTCAAATTTGCCCTTGACTTCCTCCCAGATTGCCGTGATCTTGTTCCGGAAATCCTCGTTATTTTTCCACAGGTTAGTGAATGCAGCAGCGAGAACAGCCACGACGCCGATGACGATCAGCACCGGAGCGGAAATGCCTGCAAGCGCGGCGATAAAGCCCTTAATGGCCCCGATCACCTGCGTGATCTTGCCAACAATGGAGCCCCATTTCATGGCCGCAATGATAGAGCCGATGGTACCCAGCACGATGCCGACCTCCGGCAGATGTGCCAGCAGCCAATCAATGGCCGGCCCTACATTTGCGTTGATATACTCCACTGCTTTTTTGATCACCGGCGTGAGTTTTTCGGCGATGGGCTGCACGACCTCGGATTTGACCGTCCGGCCGAGCTGCGAGAGAGACGATTCCAGCGTGTCATATGCTGCGCTGTCCATCTGTTCCATGGCCGCGGACGTCTTGTCGATCTCGCCCTGCGTGTTCATCAAAGAAGCAACGGTGTCGGCGCCGAGGTCTTCCCACATCGTGCCGAACAGACCGACGCCGGCCTGATATTGCAGCGTCGCGTCGTCGCATTTGAGAACGGCATCCATGACCGTGCCGATGGCCTTTTGTGCATCCGGGCCGCCTTTGTTGAATTGCGTCATAACCGCGTCAACGTCAACGCCCAACTGCTCCAGATACTCGTTTGCGGTTCCGTCGCTCATTCGGATGTTAAACTCTTTGACTGCATCGCCGAGCTTATCAACCGACCATGTACCGGTCTCCGCGCCGTTGTTCAGCATGTTGAACATGTCGTCGGCGCCATAACCGGCCGTGCGGAATTGCACACTGTACTCGTTGATCGTGTCGAGCAGGTCGTCATTCTGGTTGAGACCGTTCTGCGCGCCCTGCACGATGAGGTTGAACGCCTCATCGGATGTGATGCCGAACTGATCCATGAGGCTGTTGACGGCCCGCATGCTTTCGGAAACCTCAAAACCGAAAACGTCCTCCAATGCGATCGCGTTCTTGGTTACTTTCGACAGCGATGCATTGTCAAGGTCGTCCGTCATTTGAATGACCGTTGACAGTTTTTCGGAAACGTCGCCGAGGTTTTCTCCATAATTGGAATTGTAGACGTCATACATGACATCCTCGAAGCCTTCCATGGTTTTTTCGGTCGCGCCGGTGCGCGCTTCAAGCATGCCGAGAGCGGTGTCGCCCTCGGTCGCCATTTCCTTGAAGGCGTCCACGGCCTTGCTGATACCATCAGCCACGAGATCGGCGAGCGCGCCTTTCATGATCGTGAATCCTTCGCTGGATTCTTCGGCTTCGTCGCCTGCATCTTCAAGCGATTCAGTCAGCCCTTGCGCGGCTTTTTCTGCATTTTTCAACGTTTCGCGGTTGTCCTCCAGTTCACCGGACACAGTCCGGATCCTGTTGGCGAGATCCTGCGCTGCCTCGCTGCTTTCCTCACCTTGTGCAGCATAGCCCGCGTAGGCTTTCTGCATGTTTTTGAGAATGTCCTGCTGTTGATCCATCTCCGCCGCAAGACGGGATGCAGCATCAGCAGATTCCAGCGTTTCCTTTGACATTTCTTCAAGTTTATCCACAGCGCTGCTGATAGCTTTTTGAAGTGTCGGACTTAATACGCCGGAAATCTCAATGGTGGATTGTAACGTTTTTCCGGAAGCCATGACCTCACCTCCTTTTTTTCATATTTGGCGGCCGATTCTTTTCAGCGCGTTTCCGCTCCTCTGCAAGATCCTCCGCCGCCTCCGCGTATTCGACTATAAAGTCGGTTACTCGCTTTCTTTCGAGTTCAGTTGTGCTTGTGTGGTAGACGCGGGCATAGTCTCGGTAGGCTCTCCGGAGTCGCTTTCCGGTTGTTCCTGATCCGACGCAAGCATAAAATTTCGTCCGATGTTCATGACCTCCCTGACGTCGTGGCCCTTGATTCTTTCGACGTCCGCAAAATCATAGGACGGGTTCACCGCGATGATGGCAGCAAAACCGAGATACAGATGCAGACCGAAATCAAACTCGGCCGCAGGGGTGATGGATGTGTATTTCAGACCCGCTGCCGCTTTTCTTTTTGCTTCGGCCTCCGCAAAAAGGATGCCGTCGATCTCGTTTGCGTCATATGTCACTTCTGCGACAGATTTGCCGTCGATCATGATGGGATTTTTCAGTTTCAGAGTGTTCATGTTTTTGCTCCTTTCAAAATAGAAAAAGGCCCCCGGTGTGTTGACCGGAGGCCGTTCTCGTTATTACAACAGGTTTGTGATCTGCTTCATGTAATCCTTGCCGTCGATGCGGAGGATCTGGCTCAAACGGTCTACGCAGCAAAGCTCGTAGCCGCCGACAAACACCTGCACGCGCGTGACGTTGTAGGTGTTTTCGTGTTCGGTGGCGCTGCCAATTTCGCCGCCGATTTCCGGCATTGCGCCGGGCATGGTGCGCACGAAGGCCTTGCAGCCCTCGACGCTCTGGGAGCCGTCGGATTTGACGACGTTCTGCACCCAGCGGAACTCGAAATTATGCTTTTCGAGGCGGTTCATACGGCCGAGGCCGCGATCCATACCGACCTTATTGATTGAGAGCTGCATGTTTTCGAGCAGACCGATGAGCGGCACGGACATGTTGCCCATTGCCTGCACATCGCCGGTCATAAATTCAAAGCCGGGAATGGTGAAGCCGACGTCCTTTGCGACGAGCGTGCCGCCGTCGTATACGGTATCAGCAACCACAGGGCCCTTGATGTCGATCCAGTTAGGCATACTGTTTTACCTCCTTCTTATTCACCGAAAAAGGCTGCAAAACCTTCGTCGGTGTAGGTTACGCGGGCAGCAGCGGATTTCAGAGGCGGCGTGTTGGTGACGGTGAAGTTCCAGACAAAATCGCCGTTCATCATGTCGCTGACAGGGTTTTCCGTTTCGAGGAAATCGACGGAATAGTCGCCGATCAGCGCGCCGATGCCGCTCAACGTGTCCAGTTTTTCCATTTCCGCGTTCTTGATGGCGTCCTGTTCCTGAGGATTCATAGGACGGTCGATGCGCGTGCCGTGATCCTGCTGGAATCCGTTGGTGATATACATCAGCATGCGGATGTTCACGTCGAAGATGGCGCGTGCATCCATGCCGCCGTTGTAGGTGTACGCCGCAGTGTGCGGGCCCCAGAGTACCCACCGACCGCCCCAGAAACAAGCGGTTGTGATGCCCTTTTCATTCAGTCCGTTTGCGGTTTCCTGATCGAAGCCCTTGTTCTTTGCATCCTCGCCGAAATACTGCGCGGTTGCCATAATCGCCTTGTTGGAGGCAGATTCAAACGGAACGCCGTCGTGTTCAAGGTCAACGCGCTGCGCGGTTGCCTGTCCGATGACGGACAGATGGAAAACGCGGCCGCCGTCCTTGACCATAGGCCAGTAAACCTTGGAAAACTCGCTCGTGTAGCCGTTTGCTTCCTTCCATGCAATTGCCTTTGCGATGGTGTCGATGGCGGCACCATCTGCACCGACCATCGGAATGTCAGCGTGGACGAAGCCGTCCCAATGACCATTGAGCTTCTGAACGATGCCGACCATAGCGCGGTACACAGCGGGCTCATGGCTCCATCCGGGAGCGGCGAGCATGTTCAGCACCGCGTTGTGATACTGATAAATCAGTTTCAGCGCATGCAGGCCGGTATACTGGCCGTCCTCGGTGGTCTGGCCGATGATGTCGGCCGCCTTAACAGCGGACGTATCAACGGTGTTATAGGAGCAAGTGATGGACGAAATAGCGTCATCGGCGAGCAGCTTCACGATGACGGTGCCCTTTGCGAAATTGTACTCGATTTCATAATCGACGCCCTCCACCTTGTCCGCGATGGCGAAGGTGTCGAGGATGATGTCGGAACTCTCGAACTCTGCGCGTCTGTTGCTGACGGTCAGTTCTTTGGTGGTCTTTTCTTCCGCCTTGTGTGCGTCAGGATCCAGCACGTTGACGACGTAAATCGGGCCGACATTGCCGACCGTGTTGTCGAAATGCTGGGCGAAGGCTTCACAGACAGTGAATTTCGACCAATCGGCGGAATAGCCGAGCTTGCTCTGTGCGTCGCTCATATTTGCGACCTTTACAGGCATATTGACGAGATCCTTTTCAGCGTAGCCGCGGATCAGGTTGATGGGTGCGGTGCCGATATAGACCGCGACCACATCGCCCTGCTTTGCGTCGGTCACTTTGCTGGTCGTGATCTCGCCATATGCGCCATGCTTGTATGCCATGGGGTTTCCTCCTCGTTATAAAAATTCTTTGTAAATGTCCGGGGTTTTTGCCGTTGTACCGGCTTCCAACGTGAACGTGATCCAGTTGTGCCAATACGGGTAATAATCCCAGATGTTTCCGTCTTCTGTGAAAACGCCGTATTTGATACCGACGTCTTTCACGAGACGGAGGCCTGCGATGTATTCGGTGCCCTCGACCTCACGGAGAACGAGGTCGGCGAAGTTGAACGCATCGCGCCAGCCTGCCATGTTTCGGGTGTAAGTCTTTGCGGCCTCACCGTCCGCGCGATAATAGGAATAGCCACCGAGCGCGTTGTCATTCTTGCGAGGCAGGAACACCTCGCGGCCGTGCTCGCCGGGATTCCAACAGGACAGACAAAGACGGATTTGCAGCTGCCGCTTGTGTTTCAGCAAGTCGTCGCTGCCCTCCAAAAACTGCACACACACCGACGGAATAGGGGCGGGTACATTCGGAGGCAGGCGATCCTTGCCGGGCACATAGAGCGGGAACGCGGCCGGCTTGACGTATTGCACGTCGTAGGCGGCGCCGTTCTGCGCGTCGTCCGGCAGTTTCAGAGAGATATTTTGGCAAACATTCTCACTTAACCATGCGACAATGCCGTCGATGATTTGCACTAATGTCATGTCATTACCTCCTTACCCTGTCCGGTTCTGGCTCAATGCCACCTCGGCCAGCCCCATGTCGCGCCCGGAATTGACGATGAGCATTTCGCGGCCGTCAACATTGAGAAGGCGCCCCGGTTCCAGATCGGCGGGGAAATCCGCCTCCCGTCCCATGAGCAGCATGTCGGCCTCAATCATGCCGATGATCTGGCCTTTTTTCAGCTTGTTCAGCTGATCGCTGTCCACGACGACGGGGATCTCCGTGCCCTCGACACGGTGCAGTTCCGCAAATTCGTTGAGGTTCAGAAACACGGCATCAAGGTCTTTTCGGATCTGTTCCTTAAAGCCCATCGGTCAATCCTCCTCCAGCAGCCCGCTGTAGAGTTTGTTGTCCTCCTGCCACCGCGCTTCCTCGGCCATACGGATAATACCGATGACGGCCTTTTTGGTTTTGCAATGGCTGGCATCCTTACCCATAGACGCAGCGAGCGCACGGAGCTCCGTCATTTTCATGCTCTCGTATTCGTCACGGGCGGCGGTGTATTCCACCCTTTCGGCCACGCCCGCCGCGATCAGTTCCGTCTCGCGGGATTCCGGCAAGGAAAACGGCCCGGAGCGCTTTGTCATCGCCTCCACGGTGCCGTTTTTTTCAAGGCCGTATGTACCTTTGAGCATTCGGATCATGTGGGTGTGCCTCCTTTATTCGGGATCTGCCGCAGTCAGTTCCGGCAGCTCGTCGTCATCGTCATCGACCTCGATATCCACGGCAATAATTGCCGCGATATAATCGGCCTTTTTCTTGCAGCCGGAAACATCCACGCCGAGATCACCGGCGAGGCTTTCAAGCTGCTTGATGGTCATGCTTTCAAGCTGTGCGGCGTCGAGGTGGCCGGTGTTGCTGTCGTCGTCGATAACTTCATCGGCCACATCCTCGGTCTGCTCTGCATAAGATTCCGCGGGCTGTTCCGTGGGCGGTGTATCGTCCACGGTATACACATATTCCGCCACGCCGAGCCCGACGAGGCGAGCGGCCACGTCATCGTGGCACTCGCAAGGGCCGTCCTCCGGCGTTTTGAGGGCATGTCTTACAACGCCATGGGCGTCTGTGTACTTGATTCCACAGCCGCCCGTTTTGATTCTGATCTTTGCCATGTTTCCGCTCCTTTCAATCGATCATCACAGCACGGTTGCAGTGATGAAGGGATTCTCGTTGTTCGGGATGCACAGAGGCGCGGAGGACAGCTGTACCTCGCGGGTGTTGTGCGTCGCGTCAGCGATATATTTCGGCACGTCGATGCCGGTGTAAGTGTGGAACTGACGGTCGGACTGTTCGACCTGCGTGATCTGACCGTATACGGTACGACCTGCCGCGGGTGCACATGCCGCAATCTTGCCGGCAGGAATGAACGGCTTGACAGAGCCGTCGATTTCGGTGTAAGTGTCCTCATAAAGCAGGACATCGATCATGCGGCCCTTTACATTGAGGCGCATGATCTTGGTGACACCGTTCGGCAGGGTTTCGGGATCGACACCGCCGATCTGATAATTGCGGTTATCCATCAGCTTGATGATCCGCTCGTTATTGAGCATGACATCAGCAACGTCGGGCGCGACCAGAATTTCGGTGAAGGGAAGGCCGCGGGACGTGAGCATGGAACCCATCGCCGCAATGTCTTTGATCATCTGCTTGCCGGATTCCTCGGTGGTATCCCACGTCTTGGAAGGCGTATAAACAGCGGGGTTTGCTTCGCCGTCGTAATAGCGGACTTCCTTTTCCTCGAAATTGTGGAAATCATCGATATATTCGTCCATGACGCAGCCGTTTGTGAAAATGACCTCTGCGGCCATTGCTTCCTTACGGCGCACGTTCATGGCGCGCAGCTCATCAAGGTCGCCCAGCATGAGAACGCCCTGACGCTGTTCGGGCGTGAGGTTGGTATACAGAGCCTCACCGAATCCGCGCTTTGTCAGGTCGTCGATGGTCAGCGGACGCTTGGGCGCGATATAGGAAGGCGTGAAGCGCTTCATGGTGTAACCTTCGCGCAGGACGGTGACGCCGCCCTTGCGGGGTGCGACAAACGGCGCAGCCTTCTTTGAGCCCTTTCTGTATTCGACGAGAACGTCGGTGGTTGCGAAGATGTCCGTCGCTTCGTTGGTCGGGAAATAACGATCCAGCAGGAACGTGTGAAGCGGCTGGAGCTGCTGCACGGATGCAAGCAGGGTATGAGTGTCGTAAATATTGAACGGCATGTTTTGTTACCTCCTTTTAGTATTTCACAGCGTCGGAGATCAGGATGCCCGCCTCGCGGAGTGCTTCCTTATCTGCTGCGGTGATTTCGTAGCCATCAGCCACGATCAGGGTGTTTGCGTTGAAATGGCCGGTACGATATGCGACAGCGGTCACAGCTTCGGTCGCGTCGATGTCCTCTGCGAGGATCGCGTTTGCCTTGCCGGTGGTCGCAGAGCTGATCTTGACCATACCGCCGTCAGCCTTTGCGAGCAGGGTGCCGCGCTTCAGTGCGCCCTGACCTGCTGCGAGTTCGACGTGGAAAACTTCCGCGCCGGGTGCAATGCCGTTGACAAGGTTGTCATATCCGACAGTGCCGAGATTTTCGTCAAGTCTGGTTGCCATTACTTGTTACCTCCTTTGGTCTTGGTGTAAGCATTGACGACGGCCATCATGTCAGCCGTGTCCTGCTCCTTGGGATCTGCGGGCGTGCCGCCGTTGGGGTCTGCGCCGACAGTTGCCGCGCCGGATGCTGCGCCGTCCTGTGCGTAGTTCGCAAGGAAGGTCTGACCGGCTGCTGCGCTCTGTTGCATAACGCGGAAACAGAGTTCCTGCGCGGTGCAGGGGTTCGCGCCATACTTGGCGTCGTTGACGAGCTGCTGATCCGGGATAGATGCCGCGATGGAATCAATGTCAGCGAGGCGCTGGCGTTCTGCCGCCACCGCATCCGCACCGGCCTGTGCCTGTGCCGCGTTTCTTGCCGCCTGCTCGATCTGGGCGACCGCTTCCGGGTGTGCTGCTCTCAGTTCTTCGGGTGTCATAGGGGTGTTTCCTCCTTCTTTGGGTTCGGCCGCGTTTGCGGTCGGATTTTTATTTACTCCCGGCTTTGCAGCAGGGGGAGTAGCGTGTGCAGATACCGGGATGGCGCCCGGTACGTTGTGCAGCCCTTCGATGTTGTGCCGCACACCATTGACCATGAGCACCTTCCTGTCGGCACTCATGCTCATATCCGGCCCGCCTTCGCCCTCACAGAGAACGTCAGCAAAACCTTTTTCGATTGCCTCGCGGCCGGTGAGCCATGTTTCCTTGGTCATCATGCCGCGCAGGGTGTCCGTCTCGATGCCGGTCTTGGCGTTGTAAATTTCCGCCACGGCCCTCTCGCTTGCGTCCATGCCCTTGATCAGTTGCTTCATGTCCGGAATGTTCATGTAATCCCAGAGCAAAACGCTGACGCCGTGGATCATGATGAGGGATCCCGGATATACGGTGACGGTATCACCGGCGCACATGATGACGCTGGCCGCGCTGGCCGCGATGCCCTCGACGATCACATTGACCTCGCCGCTCAACGCTTTCAGCGCGTTGTGGATGGCGATACCGGTGTAAAGGTCGCCGCCGCAGCTGTTAAGCTTGACGGTGATCTTGCTCTTGTCTTTGACCGCCGCCAGATCCTCCATGAAGCCCTCCGGCGTGATATAGAGGCCGGGTTCGGGTTCACCCGTCCACCAATCAACCGGCTGCTGGCTCAACACATCGCCGTAAAGGGTGATCTCGCCCTCGTCGTCGCTGATGCTGGCCATGTTCCAGAACTTCGGGATCGGTGCCGCGGCAGTCTGCGGAGCCGATGCCGGCCCCATGAGGAAATTATGTTTCTTCATTTCCTTGACCTCCTACAGCCTGTTTGATTTGTTCCGCCAGCACGAGGCTGCGCATGGCCATAAAGCCGCGCTGTCTTGCATTGGCAGGGTTGTGCGGGTTGGGATCTCCCTCTCCATCCGGATCGTCGCCGCCGGTTCCGGTTTGATGCGGGTCGGGTTCCTGACCGCCGAGCTTTTCGTTTTCGCGGGCAAGCTGCTCGACGTTGGCGTCCCACTGTCCGCCGTTGAGCTTGATCGTGCTCTGTGCATGCGTGGAGAATCCTTCGCTGCATGCCAGAATTTCGGCGGTGATTTCCTTCACGGGGTCAAGCTGTCCCTGTGACGGGCCGATCCAGTCGCATTCGAGATACGCGGCACGAATCGCGGGGTTCGTGAAGAATCCCGGCGCGATAATGCGACCGCGTGCGACGGCCTCGCTCATCCATACCTCGTATACCGGGCGGCAGAGGTCATTGGCCAGCCATTCGCGGCGCATCTTGAACGACTTCCACGCCTCCAACAATGCCGCACGGCTCGCGCTGTACGATGCATTGAAGCGTTTCAGCAGAAGGTCGGCGGGGATTTCCAACGCCGCGCCGATCTGTGCGCTGATCGCTGTGACAAAACCGTCAAAACCTCCGGCCGGTCGTTTCGGGTCGGCGAATGTGACATCCTCACCGGGCTGCATGACGTTGATCTGTCCGGGTCCCATGTGGTACTCATTCGGCCCTCTCGGCTCCTCCGGTTCATCCATAACCTCATTGAAAGGCATGTCATCGGTCGGCGCCTCGGTCTTAATGAACGCCGTGAAAAAGGATTCCACGACGGCGGCCATGAGTTCCGATTCGGTGTACCGCCGCAGTTGCAGCAGCGGCTCAATGACCTGCGCCAGATAACTGACGCCGCGGTACTGATCCGCGCGCTCGCTGTCCGTGATGTGCACGACGTTCGGCAGCCCCGTGTGTTCCTGATACGCAAGGACGCGCGACCACGTTGTCGTCGGTGCTCCGACTTCATACGGGTATGTATTGCGTATATGGTACGCGATGACGAGCCCGTTTCCGTCAATTTCAACGCCGTCATAGATGACGTTGCCGGTGTCAGGGTTTCGGCCTGTCGTCATGTTCAGCACAGCGCCGATCGCCCCGCCGTCGGTCGGTGTTGCGATTCTGTCCGCCTCGATCATATGCAGTCGCAGAGCATACGGCCGCAGTTTGTCCGGCTCGTACTGTTTCAGGACGCCGATGCAGTCACCGGAAACGAGCCACGAAATGAGCGCAAGCTGCTGCAATCCATAGAAATCGTTCATGCCGGTGGCGTCGCACGCCCTTTTGTTATTGGCCCAGAGGGAGAACTCCCGCTCGGTCGTGTTCTGCCACGCCTCCGCCTGCTCCGGTGTGAGCCCCAGCACCTCGCGGTTGATACGGCTTTTCAATTTCAGGCCGACGCCGACCACGTTCGTGCGGTTGGTTTTGATGGCCGATGTGGCGATGGGTGCCGCCATGTAAAGCATGCGCGCCCTCTGCCGCAGCGTCGCGTTGTGGAAATCAATATCCTCACGCGGCGATCCGCTCGCGGCCGTGAAGCCCTTGACAGATTTCTTCTGCCAACTCGCGCCCGCGTCGCCGTAGCCTTTGTTCTGCGGTCTTATGCGGTCGGGGAGATAAAGCCCCGTTTTGTTGTCATACCTGATTTTTCTCACCTCCTTGATGTTGATAAAAAAACGGCAGGCCGCGGAAAGAAGGAGCGAACTCTCCGGCGGTTGCTGCCGTGATAAAGCGCTTTTAATGTGCATATTTGAGAAAAATATGCACATTAGCGCATTTACCCATATTCATTTACCATTTTCGCGATGTCACGAAAATGCATTCCATTTTTCGATATATCGTTCTATCGAAAAATTCAATTTATAAAGTCTGGTGTAAAATACGCCAGTTTCTACGCCGAACAAATCCGCCCATTCGGAAATCGTGTGCGTTTCTCCGTTGTATGTCACATAATGGCACGTTCTCCGGTTGTTTCCGTTTACTTTTGCAGTAACCCATCGGCAGTTAGAAGGTTCATAATTTCCGTCGTTGTCAATCCTGTCAATCGTGAGACCTTCATCATACCCATTGGATATTGCCCAATTATAAAATGCCAAAAAATCATAGCGCCATTCGTCGCACATCGTTATCCCTCGTTCACCATAATTTTTGTAATTATGGTTCGTATGGAGAAAACAACGTTTTTTAATTCCTCTCCAAATGGTATACAACTTTGATCCGCGCAGCCCGTTCGCCGTTTTTGTGATGCATCCGCAGCTTTGTGTTGCTCCGGATTTTAAGTGATCGCCTCTGACCGCTTTTGAGCCTCCGCAATCACATGCGCATTCCCATTTGACAGCGCCAGACGCTGTTTTGCTGTGTTCTCGCACAACTACCAGACGCCCGAATCTTTGACCTGTCAAATTGTTTGATGATCCAATATTCGGATCCTCTCAAAAATCGCGCGGGACAACGCCCAGCGCACGGCGACGCGCTCCGCCTCTTGCTTTTGCGGTGAGCTCGTCAATTTCCTTTTCGAGGCCGTCGATCTCTTTTTTGAGTTTTTCAAGATCGAGCCTTGTCAGGTTTCGGCTGCCGATGGTGTATGACTGCACCTGACCGGACAGCAGTGCCGTGTATGCTTCCCGCGCAGCTGTCAGCGCGGTTTTGCGGAAATCGATCCGCTCCTGCAATTCTTTGTTTGTCGCCATGGTATGGCCTCCTTACCAATCATCGAAATAATCCTCCGGTGCTTTCGCACGGCGGGGCTGTGTCTGCGGCTGTGCCGCCGGTTTTGCATTCGCCTGCACTTTTTTCGTGTTCATGTTCTTCAAGCGGGTTTCATATGCAAACGTGTCCACGTTCAGGATCTTGAAGCCTGCCATGTTGTAGTTGCGCAGGTCGAGCGGTTCGTTTCTCGTGTGGCCGGGGATCTTCACCCATGCCCACACGGTGCCGCGCTTGGTATTCGTCATTTCCAGATGCTCGGACAGCAGGCCGTTGAAATAGTATGTATCATAGCCGTATGTCTCGCCCTTCGGAAAATGACAGTATCGCGGCCCGGCTTCCTGTACCTCCAACGCCGACATGATCGACGCTTTTCCGGCATCAACGCCCAGCGTATACAGCCAGCAGGTGATTTTTTTATTATCCCTGATCGGCACCTTTGACGGAGGCGTGACAAACGGCAGACCGTCGCCACCTTTACCTTTGATGGCGATCACGCCCTTGTGGCGGCGCTTGCGGCATTGCTCGTATACCTCCTGCGTGTAATGGCCGCCGGAGTCAATACATGTGATGGATATCCGCAGGCCGCGCTCTCCGTCTTTGAAATGGTAAACATGATCGATAACGTCATCCAACCGCGCCCACACTTCGGGGTTGTCCGGCTTGCCCATGATAACGCCGTATTTGATGCCCCATGTTTCTCCATAGTGTCCATGGCCGACGATCTCATATTCGAGACGGTTGTCCTGCGTATCGACGCCGCACGTCAGCACGAGCACGCCCTCCGGCAATTCCACCGGCGAGCCGTCGCTGTTGGTGCCGTAATCCTCACGGCGGGCGAGCATGGTGTCTTCGTCAGCGGTTCCGCCGCGATCCTCCCAGACCTCACCGAAAAGGGTGTTGAAAACGACTTTCAGCTTTTGCGGGTCGTCCTTCGACGTCAGGAACTTCGTGATGATTTTCGACCACGGTGTCCACGGAGACGAGAAGGCATTCAGCCAATAGGATTGCACGCCCGTCGCGTATGCGTCCGGGTTGTTTGCGATCCACTTGGCCGGCTGCCGCCGCATGACGTCCTCCGGGCTGATGCATCCGCAATGCGGGCACACCCATGTGATCGGGCCATTGATCCGGTATACCTTTTTCCCTCTCACCTTTGTGACAGTGTGGTCGAATTTGATGCGGTCGAAAATGATTTCGCCGAACTCTCCGCACTCCGGGCACTGATGGCACCATCGCTTCTGTGTTCCTTGATAGTAGCTGTTTTCGATGTTCGACGAGCCTTTGATGGTCGGTGTCGATACCTCGACCGCCTTGCGGTTGTAGAACGTCGCCTGACGCGCTTCTGCCAGTGCCCACGGGTCGCCCTCGGTTCCGGCACTGATTGCCCATCGGTCGCGCTCGTCGCCGATGATGTACCGCGCCGGCGTGGATGCCAGCGCCGAGGCACTGTTCGAGCCGGTGATGGTCAGCATACCGCCGGGGAAGGATTTTTGTAGAATGGTGTTTCCGCTGTCTTTTGCCTTGACGTCAGACACTTTTTCTTTCAGTGTCTTGCAGTCACGGATCATCGGCGCGATACGCAAGCGGGAAAACTTGCGCGCATCATCAAGCGTCGGCTGTACATACAGCACAGAGCCCGGATCCTGATCGATGATGTAGCCGATGATGTTCAATTCCAATTCAGATTTACCGACCTGCGATGCCGCGACCATAACGATCTTGTTCACCTTCGGGTCAGTAAAATCCTCCATTGGCTCCTTTAGGTACGGCGTCCGGGATGTTCTCCACGGGCCCGCCTCGGCGGAGCTTTCCGGGGACAGGCGGCGATGCTTGTCTGCCCACTCTGCGACGGTCAGATCTTCCGGCGGCATAAAATTCCGGATAGCCGGAGCTATTGCCGCGTTCAGTTTCTTCGCGTCTTTTTTAGTCGTCGGTTTCATCGGCGATCACGCCGTCCAAACCTTCCCTCTCCCGAACTCGCCGCTGGTATTCTTCGGGATCATATTTGTAATTGGCCAATTCTTCGAGCACCTTGTAACATTCGGCGCGTATCAACGCCGATGCCTCGGCCGCGCTGGACACTTGCACGACATCCATCGCAAGACGGCCGGGCAGCGCCATGACCATGCCGCGGATCGTGTAAACGAGATCGTTTGTCATGGCCTCGACGTCCTCACTGCGGTGCATCTTGCCATCGAGCTCTTGCCACTGCATGTCGGCTATTTTGGCTTTACTTTGTTTCAGGTCGGCCTCGGCTCTCAGTTTGTCGGCCTCGGCCTGCACATCATTGGCGGTTTTTTGATCTTTTCCGTTTATTTTGTCGGAGAGGTATTTTATATAGATTTGTATGGTCGGCAGCAGGTCGAATCTGTACGGCCGGACGCTTGCCGCTGGGATGATGCCCTCTTTTGCGAGTTGCTGCACGCGCCGCTCCGTGACACCAAAGAGTTTTGCGATGGTGTCAGACCCTTGCAGGTTCGCCATAAGGCGCCGCCTCCTTTTACAATTTTTTCACCTTGTTGATGACCGCCCGCGTGACTGGATAGGAAATGATTTCATAGACCGTTTTGAAAGTTGCCTGCGAAATGATCATGATTCCCAATGTTGCAAGCGGCATGGTGCCGAAAAATGCAATGGTGATAAAGAGCAGGGCGTCTATGCCCTCTCCGATCGCTGTGCTTGTCACGCAGCGAAGCATGAGCCGGTTTTCATTGCGGCCCTTCATGAGCACCATAACTTTTGCATTGATAAGCGATCCGACGATATAAGCTGCAAAGGATGCAATCAACATGCGGCCTGTGCTGCCAAGTGTCGCGGCGAATGCTGCCGCTGTTTCTGTTGCATATTCCGGCGCCGGCAGTGCAATGGCGATGGTGTAAGCAAGCACAGCGATGGCATTCACGGCAAAGCCGAGCCAGATCACTTTTTTGGCCTCTGCGTAGCCGTAAATTTCGGCGAGAACGTCGTTCACGATGTAAACCACCGGGAAGATGATCACGGCCGTCGGCAGTACAACGGATCCGATCGTGAATGTCTTTGCCGCCAGAATGTTGGAGATCAACAGACAGCCGACAAAAAGGCCGGTTAAGATTTGCAGAAATTTGGTTTTTTTCATGTGGTTTTCCTCACTTTTTAATTATTTTTTTAATTTATCGGCATAAAATTTCTTTTGCATCCCGATTCCTAAATTCTTCAACGGCGCCACGCCGTTTTTGAATTTTGTCATGAGATACTTTCGGTAATTTTCGCCGCACAAAAACAGCGCCTTGTCGGAAAAATCAATTCTTTCTGCAAGCATTTGTTTGTACACCATGACCGCCCACCGTTTGCAAGTGTCGGTTTTGGCGCCAACAAGCGTTTGCTCATAAGGTTCTATGATTTGATCAGGACGCAGCAGTCCGTATTTCGCGGAAAGTATGTATATTTTATCCGGGTGCAGGCTTTCCGCGTATGCGTATGACTTCACGAAAAGATCGCTAATGTACATATCGCGCGCTTTGCACGGCGTGTCTTTTTTCGTTTTGGCACAAGAAAGAAACACGATCATAATGTAAACTCCTTTTTAACGATGGCTCAATAGTGCATATCGACATACGCCTGAAATTGGCACCACGTCCGGAAATTGTAGAGCATAAGCCCCTCTCGGTCGGCGACCCTTTTGTCGTCGAAATGGACCTGTGTCATTTTGCCATCCTTGATTTTGCACACATTCCCGAAACGGTTCCCGACGTTCCACGTCGTGCTGTCTACGCTGTCGAAATGGTACCGGCCCAGATGCGCCGAACTTGTGAAGCCCAAGCCGTGGATTTTGCAGCCGTTCACATGAGCGATGTTTATCAGCTTTTCGAGGTGCGGCCACTGTGACGGCGGGATCTCCTTCGTAACAATACCGCCGATCGCTATATAATCGTATTCTTTCACGGTTGCGATGAAATCATCGAGGCCGCGGGATTTGTGCCATACGGGTATGCACCGGACGCCGGTGTCGCGCTCCAGCGTTTTCCGCATTTCCTTGACGCGCTCATAACCGACGATGCAGTCCACGTCGAGCTCGAAAAAGTGCTGTATATGATGGCGTTTTATGAAATCCACATAACCGCGGAGGTATGCGTCAAAATCTACCGGGCCTTTTTGCGAGTTCATGAAAGTGAATGCACCGGAATCCAGCAGAAAAAAATCGCATGCCTTAAAGAATGGTATTTGCCACTCCTGCACGGAGTAGTAACTTTCCAAAAGGTAGCGCGATTTTTTCAGGTCGTCAGGGTGATTTTTTAATACGCCCGTTCCGGCAAGACAGAGTTTCATGCATCGATCCACTCCCCGCAATGCGGGCATTTGATCCTCCGGGGCGTTTCCTCGTCCTCGTCCGGTTCGTAATCGCCGCCGTCGTCGTCGTTGTCGTCCTCTGCGGGCTCGAAAAACTGATCGAAATCGTCCTCGCTGATACCTTCCGAAACGGCCTGCAGAACGTGGTCGATTTCCGTGCTGGTATATCCGGAGAGAGCCGCGTCAATGCTCGCCGCGTCGATGTCCTTGAAAATTGCAGCGAGAGCGGCCTTGTCGATTTCAGCAAGCTCCGCGATACGGTTGTCGGCCAGCAAATCGGCCAATTCTTCCGCCTCGCTCGGATAATTTTGATAATCTACCGGCACCGGGCAGCCAAGCAACTGCGCCGCCTGATAGCGGCCGTGGCCCCTGACGATCATGCCGGAGAGCGTGGACACGGTGACGGGTGCCCGCCATCCCTGCGCCTCGATGATCTTCGCCAAAAGCTGAATCTGTTCGTGCGGGTGTTTGTTGGGGTTTTTCGGGTTCGGCTTCATTTCGTCCAGCGGGACGATTTTGTCGAACGCGCAAAAGACCGGGATCATCCCGGCCATGCCTTTGCTTGTCGTTTCCTCCATATGGTTTGCTCCTTTGTGGGCCAAAACGAAACGAAATGGCCCGAAAAAAATTTTTTGTGTGTAGCGCTATTTTGGGCTCGCCAGCAC
>JAEIGA010000772.1_pt1 | contig 47648 bp, 43 predicted proteins | sample 9270691 | NCBI WGS metagenome assembly JAEIGA01 (sample SAMN17057246, study PRJNA624740) | gut metagenome | biome: biome; isolation source: fecal sample | host: Bos grunniens | place: China: Xizang | collected 2019
CCCAATGTCAATGATACCAAAGCCTGGGTTTCACCACGGGTAAACAATGCAGAACCATGTGCGCGTGGCAATACACCCAATTCAATTTCAATTGGACGAACCGTTTTATTATCACGACCGTCAATACGTGGTTTGCCTGCCAAGATATTGGAACGCATAATACGCGCAGTCAGATTTTCAACAACTTCGTCTGCCCATGATTCCAATGTAGATTGTGCACGTTCAGATTCTGGGAATAATTCTGGAATGCGTGCCTTGGCCGCAGTATGAATAGATGCCAATGTTTCCAAACGAACCAATTTTTCTTTGATTTGCAAAGCTTCTTCGATTTGACCAGAAAACTGTTCAAAATCTTCTTCCATTGCAATCTGTTCGGCTGTTTTTTCAGGCGTTGCCCAGCGTTCTTTACCGGCCTTGTCTGCCAATTCGTTAATTGCATTGATTACTGTCTGTTGTGCATCAAAACCGAATTTAACCGCACCCAAAACAGTTTTTTCATCCAATTCACCAATTTCAGATTCAACCATCAATACGCCGTCTTTGGTCGCAGCAACAACCAAATCCATTTCAGAATCTTCAACTGCTTTCTTTGATGGGTTCAAAATGTATTTGCCGTCTGCATACCCAACACGCGCCGCACCGATTGGCCCCTGGAATGGAACGCCACTTAATGCCAATGCTGCAGATGATGCAATCATCGCCAGGATGTCAGGCTGATTTACTTTGTCATAAGAAAATACCTGGGCAATAATTTGAACTTTGTTCTTGAATGTTTCTGGGAACAAAGGACGGATTGGACGGTCAATCAAACGCGCAGTCAATGTTTCCGCAGTTGATGCCTTGCCTTCACGACGATCACGTGAACCAGGGATACGACCCGCAGATGCAAATTTTTCCTGATAATCAACAGTCAATGGAAAGAAATCTTGACCTTCGACTGCAGATTTTTCCGCACATACAGTCGCCAAGACCATTGTGCCACCCATTGTTGCCAACACAGAACCATTTGCCTGTTTTGCCATACGACCTGTTTCCAGGCGCAATGTTTCATCACCGTATGGAATTTCAACAACAACAGGATTATTTAATTTTGTTTTTTCATCTTTTTTAAACAAACCAAATACCATTTGTTTTTCCTTTTTTTGTTTTTGTTTCATCTTTTGCGAAGAAAAATCATTCGTTTCTGTATCCTGGTACAGATACACAAAAGAATAATTTCAACTTCGCACTGGTGCCAATTATAAAGTATATTTACGGCTTTGCAAATAAATTTAATTCCCCGGGCGTACCGGGGAAATTTATTTTACATACCAGAATTTTTTTTGGCTGCTGCAATAAATGCATTAAACATCGGATGTCCCGTATATGGCGACGATTGAAATTCTGGATGAAATTGACCCGCAATAAAGAATGGATGATTGCGTAATTCAATAATCTCTGGCAGACGACCGTCTGGGCTGCGCCCCGATATTATCAGACCAGCATCGGCAAAGCGCTGCTCTTGCAAGATATCCATTTCATATCTGTGACGATGACGTTCACTTATTTGCGTCGTGCCAAAGACACCGTGCGCCAATGTGTTCGGCGTAATTTCACATTGGTACGCACCAAGTCGCAAGGTTCCACCATAATCAGATGCATCATGATCCGCCATAATACCAATTATTGGGGTACATTCCGAAGAAAATTCTGTAGAATTTGCATTTTCTATTCCCAATACATTGCGCGCAAATTCAATAACTGCGACCTGCATCCCCAGACATATCCCCATATATGGCACCGCATTTTCACGGGCGTATTTTGCCGCCGCAATTTTGCCGTCTGTGCCACGCACACCAAAACCACCAGGAACCAAGACTCCATGAATATCTCGACAATCATCCGCAGAAAATGTTTCTGCGTTTATCTTTTTCAGATTTACATGAACATTATTTTGAATACCTGCATGGAATAACGCTTCGTTCAATGATTTATATGCGTCTGGAACATCAAAATATTTGCCGACAATACCAATGTTTACGGACGGCAAATCTGCAGCCAAATAATTTTCAATTCGTTCAAAGCGTGTCATATCACCACGGGCATGCGGCAAATCAAAGTGATTCGCAATAATGTCAAACACATGCTGGGACTCATACGCCAATGGAATTTTATAAATATTATCAACATCAATTCCACTTATTACATTTTTTGCAGGCAAATTACAGAACATGCCGATTTTATCACATTCCTCTGCCGTCAGCATGCGTGGTGTGCGAACAATTAACATGTCCGCCTGAATACCGTTTTCCAGTAATTCACGCACAGACATTTGTGTTGGTTTTGTCTTTAATTCCCCAGATTTTTCCAGATACGGCGCCAATGTTAAGTGCACAAACATTACATTTTTGCGACCAACATCATTTGCAAATTGACGAATTGATTCCAAGAATATTTTGCCTTCGATATCACCGACAGTACCGCCAATTTCACAGACGACAAAATCCGTACCAGTTGGGGCAGAAATGTATTCTTTGATTTTATTAGACACATGGGGAATCATCTGAACTGTCGCCCCAAGATAATCACCATGTCGTTCCGCATTTAATACATCCCAATATATGCGCCCCCCAGACACCGAATCATTGCGTGATAGTTTCGCACCAAGGAACCTTTCATAATATCCCAAGTCCAGGTCTGTTTCATAACCATCGTTTGTGACATAGACTTCGCCATGTTGAAACGGTGACATTGTACCTGGGTCGATATTCAAATACGGGTCAAATTTCCGTGCATGCACGGTATAGCCCCGTGATTGAAGAAGGGCGCCGCAACCTGCCGCTGCGACGCCCTTGCCTAAACTTGATACGACCCCACCAGTTATAAATATATATTTTGCCATAAGTGAGCCTCCCTTATGGGTTTTAATCATACGAAAATTATCGTTGCGATGCAAATGAATAAATTCCTATAATCCAAATATGCAAAAAAGGTTGGATTTTCAACGGCTAAATATATTCTTGTATGTGCCAATATTAATGGCCACAGGTGCCGCATTGTATTTTACAATGCCATTTGAACCGTATATTCCATGTGCGCTGTTGATAAGCATTTTATTAATCACAGTCGCATGTATTTCAAAAATCCCGGTATATATTCGTGCGATTGTATTGTTCTGCTTTGGCTTTACATGGGCAGCAGCATATACACATATCATTAACACACCAAGAATGCCATACGATATGCGTGATAAAACCATTAACGCAATCGTACAACATGTCGACCCAACATCAGATAAGACTTATTTATATTTGAACACGAACGCTAATGACATTCGGGCAGGAGATGGCGTGGCAACAGTTCGTGTATCTGTGACTGGCAAATCAGATATAAATTCAGGTGACAAAATCAACGCAAATGTTAATTTATATACACCAAACCCACCATCGGCCCCAGAAACATTTGATTGGGCCAGATGGACATATTTCAACAAAATAACCGCCACAGGTTCGGCAACCGATATTCAGATTATAAAACACGCCGACACAAATACATATCGTGAAATGATTCACAACACGGCAAAATCTTTTCTGGTGGACAGTTTAGTATTGGGTTATAAGCATGCGCTTAATCCACACGAGGATGAAATTTGGACGACTGTTGGCGTTGGCCACATTTGGTCAATTAGTGGTTTTCACATGACATTGGTCGGCGGTTGGATTTTTGCAATCTTTTATCTGATATTTCGTTCAATTCCATATATCACACGCAGAATACCCGCCAAGATACCCGGTCTTTGCTGTGCATGGTTATGTTTGATTGGGTATTTGATATTATCTGGGTGCGATGTTGCGACAATGCGTGCATTCGGTATGACAACATTGATGTTCACCGCATTTATATTTGGACGCAATGCGTTTTCTTTGAGGAATGTCGCATTGGTATTTTGCGCCCTGTTCTTTATCAATCCGCACTATGTTATGCAGGCGGGCTTTCAATTATCCTTTGCCGCAGCATTTGGATTGATATGGATATTTTCTGTAATCAAACCAAGGATGCCAAATAATAAACTGATGCGCATCGGATATTCGGCGATACTTACAACGATAACTGCGACCGTATTCACGATGCCGTTTGTTGTGGGACACTTTGGAACAATACCGACATATTCATTGATTGGTAATTTAATCCTTTTACCAATATTTTCAGTTGCAATTATGCCGTTGGTTATATGCAGCACAATTTTATCGCCCTTTGGTTTTAGCGGCATGATTGACATTGCACATCGTATATATGGTTATGCGTTAGAAATCGCAGAATATATTGCGAATTTACCATTGGCAACAATTGATGTTCCACATGTTTCAAATTTTAGCATGATGTGCTTTGTGATTGGGTTGGTGTGTCTGGCATTTATTCGTTCCAGAAATTACATAATTAACACAATTGGATTTATTATATTTGTATCAATCGGCACAACAAGTATCTTTATGGGACCACGACCAATATTTTTTACAACACACGACAATGAACTGGTTGGATTTGTTGATGATAATGGCAGATTAGAATTTAATAAATCACGGGCATCTAATCATTACTTTGCATTTAACACATGGAAAGAATTAAATAATGAACCAGTCGACACACCAAACCCACGGCGTAAGCATGACAATGGTATTTATAAATATCAAACCCAGAATTTTAACATTGTATATATTCAAAAGTTTGTACCGCTGATGCATAATCTGACAAAATTATGTAATGATGAAAATGTGGATTATATTGTTTCTTATTGGGATATCACATCGGACAAATGCGCACACAAAATTCTGGACGGTGGTTTTGTAATCTACCCAAGCGGACGGATTAAATTTACACCATCAAATCGAAAATGGTATTAGTAATCTGCACGAATAAAATATAAGCCAGATGCCGGCGCCGTTGGACCCGCCGACGCACGATTTTTCGCCGCCAATATTTCATCAATATCGTATGGTTTGCCCAAACCAATTTCAATCAATGTGCCCACAATATTTCGCACCATGTGATGCAAGAACGAACGGGCGGAAAATTCAAATATGATTTCATCACCGTTTTGGATGATTTCAATTTTATCAAGTGTTTTGATTGGGGATTTTGCCTGACATTCTGATGCACGAAAACTGGTAAAATCATGATTGCCAATTAATTTGTTTGCCGCCGTACGCATGGCATCAACATCCAGTTTACGTGGCACCCAATATACACGATTTTGTTGTAATACAGGTGACGCGCCACGATTAAGCACGACATACTTGTAATGACGCGCGATGCAATCAAAACGCGCATGAAATTCATCAGATACAATTTCGCAACTTAAAACAGATACCGGCTTGCCCACCAGGTAAAAATTTAGTGCACGCATAACAGTATCGGCACCATGGTCTGCATCAATATCAAAATGTGCCGTCATCGCAATCGCATGCACACCGGCATCGGTACGACCAGCCCCAACAACATCAGGACGCACACCACAAAAAGATTCCAATGCATCTTTCATAATGGATTGCACAGATGGTCCCTGGCGATTTTCTTGCCAGCCAATTAAATCTGTACCGTCATATTCCAAAAATACTTTGTATCGTGTCATTTGTTATCTTTGTTTTTGTCTGCGTGTTTCTGTACGGGTTTTACGCAAGCATGCGCGACATTGTTTTGCCCTGTCTTTGCCATATTGTTCATCGATAATATTGAGAAACGCCTGAGTACAGTATCTTGACCCAACACATCTATAATGATTACATAACATTTTACACCGACATCCGGTGTTATATTCGTTATTAATCACTTCCTGCTGTTTGTACACACAAAACATTATATTACCTTTGAATTTGTCTTGACTGTGTAATACGCAGACAACCACGACATCGTTTCTTGTGTTCTTCGGCGGCATCACGTTGCAAAGTAAATGATGCATAATGTGGGCAAGAAAAATAATTACATTTTCCTTGCTTGTCACAGTCACAACATGGACAATCCAAGCTGTATTCACTGATTATAACGGTCTGCTGCTTATATTTGCAAAACTGTTCTGACATACGATTCCTTGGGATGTTATTTAACACGTTGTGTTTGTAGCCTTTTAAAATGATTGCACCAACCATAGCTGGGCACACGTTGTTCGCCAATCAATGCACGAATCAACCAATGTCTGTCTATACAAAAAAATTTTTTTCCACATTTTGCACATTTTTCACATACCTGACAACAATCACCGTCTTTTCTATCTATATTCATCTTGCTTTACTTCCCTAATACTATATTCGCACCGTGCAGACCGTTTATAAAACTTTTCCAATCCATTGGCTTTTTCCCTGATGGTTGAATTTGTAATATCTCCAGTTTGTCGGCGTTTAATTTTGTTTTTAATATTTTTACATCTGCACCATTGATTTTGGTTCGCCCCGCCCCCAGCGCACGAATCTGATTATGAATCGCCACATCACCACGCGACCAATCAATAATCTCATCACCGCCAGTCCATTTGTGGGTATATGTTGGCATACCAGTTTGTGGTGCGGGCTGATAATAATCCGATTTAGACAAATAATCAACCATCATTTTTGATGCAATTTCTGCCACACGAGATTCAATATTTTCATTTGTCTCATCAATACCAATGTCAAATTCTTGACACATGTAAATATCACCAGCATCCAGTTCAGGCGTCACTTGCATCAAGCAAACCGCAGACTTTGTGTCGCCATTATATAATGCCGTACGAATTGGTGATGGACCACGATATTTCGGCAAAAGACTTGGGTGAATATTTATAACCGGTGCAGATGCCAGAACATTATCACGCAATATTACACCATAAGAAATCACCACAACCATATCTGGCGCATAATTATATTCGTTTATGTTTGTATGAACAGTCAGACCATTTGCATTCGCCCATTCGTGCACAGGCGATGGGGTTAAAATCTGTTTACGCCCAGTCGGCTTTGGCGCACGGGTAAAGACCGCCATAATTTCATGACCTGCATTTTTTATTGCATCAAAAATCGGCACAACGAATGCATTTGTGCCCATCAAGACCAATTTCATTTTTTTAACTTTTTAACCTTTCTCATTAACATTTCACGCTTTATTGGCGACAGATAGTCAATAAACAATTTGCCGTCCAGGTGGTCTGTTTCATGCTGAACAATACGAGCAGGCAGGCCAGACATTTCGGCCGTCTTGTTTTCGCCGTTTTCATCCGTCCATTCCACAATCACAGATTCTGGGCGCGACACATTTGAAAACACCGGCAATCCGTCGTTGCCCAACACAGACAGGCACCCTTCTTCCATAACGCATGTTTTTTCAGAATAGGACAATATCTTTGGGTTTATCATGCGATACACCGTTTCTGTATCCGGATCCATCATTACCAAAAAACGTGACAAGGCACCAATCTGGGGCGCAGCCAGACCAACACCCTTTTGTTCGTGCATCATTTGAACCATTTCATCCATGGTTGATAAAAGTTCAGGGGCGATATTAGTCACGGGCGCACATTCTGTACGCAAAACCAAATCCCCACAAAGTTTCATTTGCAACATATTTATTTACCTTTATAATTAATCATACCAAAGGATTAGGAAATGACAACTTATATTTTTGTGTTATTGGGTATAATTATTGTTTTATTACTGGCGATACTGATGCGCCGACCAACCATTGATATTTCTGCATTGCGTGAAGATAATGCACGACTGCGTGAAAGACTGGCCGAAAGATTGGGCGCATTAAGCCAAAACGCCATCGAATTAAAGAATATAAGCGGCGATATAGCAAATTTCAAAAATATTTTAATGGGTAATAAACAGGCCCGTGGAACATTCGGAGAAAGACAACTGGAAGACTTGGTTGCAGATATCATGCCACCGGAAACATATGCATTCCAAAGCGTGATGGAAACGGGTGTCCGACCAGACTGTGTCATTCGATTACCATATCCACCCGGTGACATGATTATTGATAGTAAATTCCCGCTGGAAAGCTATAATCGTATGATAACAGATTCGGGTGACGGAATGGCACGCAAACAATTTGAATTAGACATGCGCAAGCATATAGATGCAATCGGCGAAAAATACATTATTCCAGGCGTGACCGCAGAATCTGCAATGATGTTTATCGCATCAGAATCAATCTTTGAAACCGTTCATCGTGAATTTCCAAACACAATTGAATATGCCGCACGCAAAAAGGTCTTTATTGTGTCACCATCGACATTATGGGCAACATTGAACACCATTCGGGCGGTATTATCAGATATAAAAATCAAGCGTGTTGCCGCCAAGATAAAAAAAGAACTGGAAATGCTGCTGACTGATTTATCACGCTTGTCCGACCGAGCGGTGAATGTTTCACGCCATTTTGCCCAAGCACAAAATGACATTGAATTATTACAAACATCGGTGGCAAAAATTACACCAAGGGCAGAAAAACTACGTGATATGGATTTTGGCGAAGATTAATTTATTCGCCTTCGCTATTTTCAGGTTTTTGGCTATTTTCATCTTCTTGGGAAACCTGTTCACATGCGCCCGTATCTTTGTTGCGTTGATAACCATTTTCGCATACACATTTACCAGATGTATTAAGCGTTTCATGGTTATCCGAACTGCATGCAATACATGAACCAGAGTATGCCATATATCCGTCATCACATGCACATTGATTATTTGCCCATTCATTGATACCGCTGTTATTATTATCTTTACCGCCCACTTGATATGTAGAATGGTCTGGGCATAACAATGACTGATAGAACATTTCCGACACAAAGTTTATGCATTTATTTGTGTCTGATGTTGCACATTTATTATTCACGCATTTTGCGCCGGGTCCACAAACATCATCTTTTGAACATGGTGTTTCTGTTGAATTCACATCAGTTGAATCCACATCACATGTATCATCAATGGCGTATGCACAGGTTAATGCAACATTTTTACACGCACCACGCATAACTTGGGCAATATTGCTAACATTCGCACTGGTCGACCAAGAATTTATCTGGGTCACTTGTTGGTTATAACAATTGGCGATATCAAGCATGCAACTGGATGCGTATTCGGCAATAATATTTCGTTGCGCAGCACGGATATTTACCATTGCACGTTGGATATAATTAACGACAACATCATTATATGGTTTATATGTTTCGCCGTTGTATGTGTACGCCTGGCACTTATCAAGGACGGCACGGCACAACCCTTCGTCGGTGACATTTTGTTTAGTGCCAATCTTTTGCAATAAATATTTGGCAATACATGAACCATCACCTGTGCAAGTAGTATCTATTTTTGCAGCATAGGCTGTTTCCAAGAAACTTTGGTCGTTGTCGCCAGTTCCGGCGACAGATGCGTTGTTATAATCATCCATAAAACTGGTAATCTTTGAAATGTTTTGACCTAAGACAACCTGGCCGTTTTCATCGATATACATTTTGGTCGGATCAACACATTTATAATAATTATCGCCACAGACCATATCATCTTTCATACATGTTTCCAGCGCACCGATACAACCCTTGGCATCATATTGATTCTTATTCTGCAAAACCGCCAGACGCGCCTTTTGCAACATACGATTTGCACTGCGCACATTGGAAACCAATGTTTCATTCATTTTGGTCAGACCCTGTTCGTATGCGATACAATCCTTGTCAATCGCCAGGTCATAATTTCCGGTAATCTGAGTTGTTGTTGCGCCCGCAGATTTACATTGTTGTAATACGGTATTGCATCTGGAACGGGCCGCCTTGTATAACTCTGCGCCACGCAGATTTGAAAAACTGCTTGTGTTGCCAGTGTCCAGAAAGTCCAAACTAAACATATCGCCATCGGCCGAAAAATCAAGTTCCATATCCAGCCCCGTCAATGTGGCATCTGCAGAATATGTTGCCGTGGCGGACACAGGGTCACGGATTAAATCTTCGATTTCTGCCAGCATGTTGCGGGTTTCGGATGTATCCTGGGTGCCATTAAGTGCGGCTTCAGCCTCTGTCTCGGTCATGATGGCACGGATTTCGTCCGCAGAAAGTCCAACATAACGGATTCGTTGCGCAACCTCGTTCAATTGGGTGTTGGCATCTTTGACCGCATCTTCAACCTTGGTATATTTGGACAGATTTGATGAACATGAACAGCGTCCCTGGTTCGCATCAATAACCGCGCAAAACTGGTCCATACATTCGTTATACTGATCCTGGCACGATTTGTTCAGAGCCGCAGTTTGTTCCAATTTTTCGGTGGCCTGGGCAATTGATTCCGCCGTCACAGCCGCTGCACGGAACCCACGATTGCGGACCGCTTCGTCAATATTTGACCCTGTTTGCGTACCAAATTCATCAATGGTGGCACGACCGCCCACTTCTGCGGTGGATGGACGCAATACCAAGCCCGCACGACGAACCGCAGGGTCACTGTTGATACTGGCCGAAGAAACACGTTGATTACGTCCAACTGTTTTAACCGTTTCTTCCAGATTAGACCGGGCCGCATTTACATCGTTGCGATTAAGTGTTGATGCACGGGGAACAACATTCGACCCCGTACGAGAAACAATATTTGGTGCCGGGGTTTCAGATTCACCCGTAAATACACGTGATACAGTCGAACGAACAATCGTATTTGTTGATGCAGCTTCTGCCACAGTCGTCACCCCAGGACGAGATGTTGCACGAGATGAATTTGCACCCGTCCGCCCAGTTTCATTAGTCACACGACCGTCTGTTCCAGACGCCTGAACACGAGAAACCGCCCCATCAGCAGCAAATGCAGATGGCGCAACAACCATTATCGCAAAAAAACATGTTAACAGTTTTCTCATTTTCCTTAATACATGGATTATATCATAAAAAAAGTATTTAGTTAACTGTGTTTTTTGTTATTTAAGAAAAAAAATCGCCCAAACGGGCGATTTTTTTTCAACAAACACAAAAACTTATTGTGCCACTGTTTCAGACGAAGCAATCAATTCTGTAATCAAAGCCTTTAGGCGTGACACCGTTTCTTCGTCTTTTAACGCCAATGCGATTGTGTATGAAGATTCCAAATCGCTGCGTGCGGCATCAACATTGCCCAATTGCAAGTTCAATGCTGCGGACTTTTCAAAATAACTCATTGTGCGACTAGCCAAAGATTCACGTTCTTCAACCGTTGGAACTGCTTGAAGCTGTTCAGAGATAACACGAATAGCAGTTGCATAATCAGAAATCGCCGACGCATAGTCACCCAATGCAGTATATGCTTCGGCACGTTCCGCATATACAGATGGATTCACAGTACCTTCGGGTCTTGCCAAAGAATTTGTATAATCTGCAATCGCACCTTCCCAGTTCTTGGTCCACAAATTCAACTGACCACGTTTAGCATACAAATCACGCATTGACAATGCAGTATCTGGGTTTGTGACACTTGCCGCCAGGGCATTATTAACATCGTTTAATGCAGACACATAATCTTCTAGACGAATATTTAACAATGCACGATCATAATACGCCAATGCATTTTGTGGATCCATCGCCAAGGCCGCATCAAAATCCGCCATAGCATCACGGTAGTTGCCTGCCTGCATATATGCATCACCACGCAAGATGTATGCGTCCGCCGTTGCCGCCCCCGCATCAATCGCCGCAGTCAAGTCAACAACCGCTTCGTCAATGTTGCCAGCGTTAAATTTTTCTGCACCACTTTTATACAGGTCTGCCGCCTGTAATAAAACCTCTTCAGTGATTGTGACATTTGAGACATTCACACCAGGGTTGTGTGCACGACCCAAAATATAAAATGTCGCAGACAAGAAGAACAAAATTATAAACCAATAAATATAAATCGACACAGACCATGAATTTGAACATGGTTTCGATGTTGGTTTAACAGTTGCCTTGCTGGCCACAGGACGAACCTTGGCATGTGTTTTTGTTGATATCGCTTTCTTTACAGGTGTTTTTTTCATAACAAATCTCCCTTCCTTGATAATGGAATATTAAAGAGATTTTAACCATTCGTCAATTGTTTTCTGTGAAATTTTTATAATTTTTCCCACAGCTAATTTTCCCAATTCAATTTTACCATACGATATACGATGCAATTTTGTCACAGGACACCCACACGCACGCAAAACAATACGAACTTCGTTCTTTTTTCCTTCGCATATCGTCACACGCAGATTTTTGTCATCAATAACATCTATCTTCATGGGCGCATATTTTACGCCATCAATCGTCATGCCACGACGGGCCGCCGTCAGCCCAGACAAATCACAGCCCGACACCGTTGCAGTATATGTACGCGGAATATTTGACGACGGCAATGTCAAACGACGAGCCAAATCACCATCATTTGTCATTAACAACAACCCAGTTGTTTTGAAGTCTAATCGACCAACATATTTTAATCCCCTGTATTCTTTAGGCAAACAATCGTAAATTGTGCGTCGCCCCATCGGGTCAGACACAGTTGTCATTGTATTTATCGGCTTATGAAACGCATATAATTCTGACTTTCTACGCATGGATACAGGCGCACCATCAACCGTCACAACATCATTGTCTTCGACAAAGAACACAGGCGTTGTCACAACATTGCCATTAACAGAAACACGACCTGACACAACCATCGCTTCTGCCCCACGACGTGACGCCACCCCAGAATCTGATAAAAATTTCGCAATTCGTGTCGACATTTACTTTACCACCCGAGATATCGCAACCACAGCCGCAACTTCGGCACGCAGAATTGTTTTACCCAGCGATATACCACGCGCCCCTGCCCCATCCAAAGATGCAAATTCTTGATCGGAAAATCCACCTTCGGGGCCAATTAATATTGCACTGACATTTTCTGGCATGTTTGCACATTCGTGACCGTATGCTGCACGTTCATCAGCAAACACAACCCCAGATAAATCCAGGTCTTGAAATTTTACCGGCGGTAAAATTGTTGGCACGCTGTTGCGATTTGATTGTTCGGATGCTTCGACGATAATTTTATTCATGCGCGTCCAATTTATATGGTTTGCATTTGTTCGATCTGTGATAACAGGCAAAAATTTTGCAACACCCATTTGGGTCGCCATGTTTAGCAAATCATCTGTCCGCTTAATCGGCGCAAACATCAATGTTAAATTATTAGATGTATCAACATGAGATGTCTTTTGCCCAATAATCAAATGACGACCATCATCAGTTAGCGTCGCATCATATTCATTACCATCGCCAAACACCAAACAATGCCGGGTGCGCATTACACGGGTTAAATAGTGCGAAATTTCATTTGACACCGGGACAGTTGCGCCAACGCTTATTTCATTACCAATAAAAATACGTGGAATATTTTTCATATTTTTGTAATTCCTGATTTATAAATTATCTTTTTTCTGATATAATCATAGCATTATGGCAGCAAAATTCAACTTTTTATCAGCATCCGGCAAAGGCAAAGGCCTGGGGATCTTTAGTTCAAAATCGTACAAAGAACACGAAGTGACACCACTTGCACGTGAATTCTGGTCGATAAGATGGACGATTATTATATGGCTGATTACCGCATTCTTGTTTGCGTGTGCATTTCCTGTTGAACATATTTGGCGGTATGGTTGGTCGCCTGCAACAAGACATTGGATTTGGATTTACTTTTATAATTTATTTACATCGTGCGGTCTGTCCGCATTGGCAGAGGTACCTTCGTGGATTATACGTTGCATTTTGCGCCCTGACATCCCATGCATCACACCACTATTGCCATTTATTGGGTACTTTTTATTGGCAGACGCAACAATGACCGACGAATTTAACCCACACAGCAAAGACAAATTCGATGAAAAATCTTCACGCATAGCACTTGAAAGTGACATCAAAAAGATGGGTTCTGACCATAAAAACAAAGAAGGTTTATTTAACGGATTTATGATGGTGTTGGGATATTCTAAATATAAAGGCAAACAAACACCGCTAAAAATGGACACTTGCTTATCTGCATTATTATTGGCCCCAGCAGGTACCGGTAAAACACAAGGCGTTGTTATCCCAACAATCTTGGGGTGTGACAATGTATCAATGATTATAAACGACCCAAAACCAGAATTGAAAAACGATACATCGGCATATCGTGCAACAATTGGGCCTGTGTTTATTATGAACTGGGCCGAAGCAGATGATCCAGAACGAGGCATTTATTATCCTGCATGGAACCCGTTATCACCAGAAAACATCCCAGACAGTCCCGAAGGTCGCAACACATATATCAAGGTTATTGTTAATTCTATTATTGAAGAAAACGCAAAAGACCCACATTGGTCAAATACTGCGCGTGCGGCATTAACCGGGTTTATCAACTTTATCGTATCAAAAGTTGAACGCGCCAAGGCCAATGATTATTTCTATGCCAGATTAAACAATGGCACATTTGACGGACAAGATGCAGCCGTGTTAATGGATTATTACAGAACAATGACATCGGATCCAAATGCGTTCGCCGCAATGTCACTGCTTAGCCGTGGAGAAATAACCAAAGACAACTATGTACATGTTGGAACATGGGCGGGATTGCCCGCCGAATGGCATGGCGCCGAAGCATCAATTCCAATGTTCTTGGCGTGGTATGTGGAAGGACAATTAAAAGTCGCCCAGATGTTAGAAGAAAGAAAACAACAAGGCGACCAGATGGTTATGATGGCCGACCCAATGAAAGACTTCTTGAACGAAGCTATAAACGAGGCGCAGCTATATTCATATGATATGGATGCAATATCTGCCATGATTAACCTGGCAAACACACCTGATAAAGAACGCGGTTCTATTATGTCAACAATGAACGCAGGGCTGGACATATTCCGCCACAAGGCAGTAAATGCACATACACGCCATTCAGACATTCACTTTGGCGATTTGCGTGGTATGGTCGACCCGCGTGACGGCAAGATGAAGCCTGTGACTGTTTATCTGTCTATGAATGTGGCAGACGCCCCGGCATTTAAGGCAATTACCAGTATGTTTATCGAACTGCTGTCTAACTATCTGATCGCAAACAAACCAGACACAATAAATCATGGGCAAAGACTGGGGCCGTATCCAACATTGTTCGTATTGGACGAAATGCCAACAATGAATAAACTAGAAGCAATTATTCAAGGTCCGGCAGTTGGTCGTGGACAAAAGGTGTCATACCTGATTGTAGGCCAGGATATCAGCCAGATTGCAGATAAGTATGGCGACAAATCTGCAGAAACAATTATTGCAAATACCGCCGCCAAGGTATTATTGCGTGTAAACGATTACGCTACTGCGGAAAGATTTACACAATTGATGGGTAAGAAAAAGGTCAAAAAGAAAGAAAAAGGCCCAGACGGCAAGGATGTAGAGGTTGAAAAAGAAGAAGACTTGGTGTCACCAATGGATTTGATGACATTGGAAACAGGTAAACAATATGTTCTGTACCAAGGATATTACAATCGCCCAATCAAAGCAGATGGGGAATGGCATTTTTATCGCAAGAGCAAAATACAAATAGAAATGAACGACAAGGTCAGAATGGGTGAAACAACACCAATCCCTGAATTCTTGGTAGAAAAGCATTTTCGAGCTTTGAAATACGAAGGCACACCAAAATTATTCGACCCACAAACAAAACAAATAAAAAATTTAACAACAGCACAATAAAATACCGGCAAAAGCCGGTTTTTTTAGAATATTATCACTACCAACAAACATCTTGACAATATGTTCATTTGTGCAACAATTATCACATGTCAAAAATTAATGATTTTTATCAAGATACCATGGATAAATTTTTACCCATTGGCAGTTATGTGCGGTTATTGCCATACGATTTGGTTTTCAAATCTACGCATTGGTGTTGGTATAACTGTGCGCATTGTTGTGAATCTGCAGGCAAAAATCGTGATAAAACATTTATTCCAGAATCTGTTATAAAGTATTATATAGATGCCGCTAAACAAGATCCACAATTTACCAATGAAGTTGTTATTACAGGTGGTGAACTGATGAGCGCTTATACCCTGGTGTCATCTGCATATGTGCCAAATTTAGTTAAATATGCATTAAATAAACAAGTCAGCCTTGATATCAAAACAAATGGCGCATGGTTCAAGGCACCAATGTTGCGCAGAATGATTTTTGATGACTTGTGTGAACTGGCCAACGGACATAAACCTCTTGGTTTTCAGACATCTTTATCACTAGATAAATATCATCCAAACGCATTGGAAAACAACTATGAAATCTTAAAGTCTTTGGCATTAGACAAAAGAATTCATGTTCCAATGCTGATACATATCAGCGGATTCGAAGCAGACAAAAATATGTATCAATCACTGATTGCAAAACTAAAACACACACCAAAAATCAAGATGGATGAAGTTGGCGTCTTGGGTACAGACGGTTCTTTGATAAATATGATACGATTAAATGAACGGGTATGTATTCGTTATTCTGCTGCACCAAGTCCATTTGCGAACGGTCGTGCAAAAGAGCTGCCAGAGGCAATACCGGTTGATTTACCACAATTCAAATTTGTGGCCGGAACACCACAACACCCATCGATACTGATTGCATTTGATGCCGCAGGCAATGTGACATTGGGCGAAAATTCCGGCAAAAAGATTACCGTACCATGGCGTGACAAGAATGGAAATCCCCGGCCTTTGCCGGCAATAAAAGCGGATTTAGTAAGACAGACACGAATTGAACAGTTCAAGGTGGTAAATCAAGCGACCATACAAGCAATAAAAAACGATTTTAAAAGCATATTAAGTAAAGCCGGTATCAAAATTCGTTAAAAAAGCCGGCAAACACCGGTATTTTTAACAATTTTATTTCTGCATGTTTTTATAAAAGATTTGCCGGCATTTGCCGGCTTTTTCTTAACATTTTTATTTTGTTAGACTGTCTACCAATTCATACATCTGGGTACGGGTTGCAAAAGACAAAACAAACTGCCCTGCCCCACCACGGCGTTCAATCAACTTTACCGGAACCCCTAATGCACTTTTGATTCTTGATTCAATTTCACGAACCGTTGATGCATCAATTGTTTTTTGTGTATGCGAACGGGTGGTCTTTGCACGTGGCGCACTTTTTACCATTTTATCAGTCGCAGATACAGACAGTTTTTCCGCAATAATGCGATGCGCCAAATCTTCTGGGTTTTCCGCCACCGCAATTGTTCGGGCATGCGACGCCGACAAATCACCAGACGACACCAGATTTTGAACAGATTCTGGCAAAGAAGTTAAACGCAACGCATTTCGTATATAACTTTCGGATTTACCAATAAGACGCGCAACATCTGGCAATTCATAATCGCAACATTCCATTAAACTTCTATACGCATTCGCTTCTTCGATTGGATTAAGGTTTTCACGCTGAACATTTTCTATCAGCGCAATTTCCATTGCATTGGTGTCATCCAATGTTTTTACCAACGCTGGAATTTCGTTCAATCCCGCCATTTTGGACGCACGAAAGCGACGCTCGCCTGCAACAATTTCATACACATACGGACGACCAGAAACGCTGCGCAGCAAGATTGGCTGTAAAACCCCCTTCTCTTTTATTGATGCCGCCAAATCTGCCAATTCAGATTCTGTAAAAGTCTTGCGTGGCTGGTCCGGATTTGCACCAATCTGGGCCAACGGCACTTGTTTCACCACCACCCTTTCCGACGGTGTTAACAATGAAATATCAGGAATTGCACCACGAGCAGATGCCAAATCTGCCAAACCACGTCCCAATCCAAATTTATTTGCCATCCTATTCCCCCATAGTTCTTTGTACAAGTTCGGTCGCAACACGCAGATATGCCTGGGCGCCCGAAGAATTAAAATCATAAAACAATGCCGGCTTACCGTGACTTGGTGCCTCTGACACACGGACATTGCGTGGCACAACCGTTTTGAATACAATATCACCAAATGTCTTGCGAACATCTTCGTCAACCGCACGGGTGACAGAATAACGCCGTTCATACATTGTTAACAAGACACCCAAAATTTCCAACGACGGATTCCATTTGTCTTTTACAACAGATATCGTATCCATTAACTGTTGGACACCTTCCAGAGCAAAGAATTCGCATTGCAATGGTACAACAACACTATCCGCAGCAACCAAAGCGTTTATTGTTAAATACCCCAAAGCCGGCGGACAATCCAGCAGGATATAATCATAATGCGGCAAGATAGGAGCCAATGCATCACGCAACCGAAACTCACGATTTTCCATATCCAGCAAATCGATATCCGCACCCGCCAATGCCTGGGACGAAGGCAACAAATGCAACCCCGGCACCGCCGTTGTTAAAATATTATCAGCAGCATTCGCGGTTCCCATTATCACACCATAAACGCTTTGATGATGTGATGCACGTTCAAACCCCAAACCAGTACCGGCATTTCCCTGTTGATCCAAATCAATCAACAAAACACGTTTTTTTATCGCCGCCAATGACGCACCAATATTTATTGCGGTCGTGGTTTTACCCACCCCACCCTTTTGATTTGCAAATGCAATTATTCTTGTCATAAAAAATCCCTTCACTTTCAGAGACAAGGTTATAAAAACCGGTCGATTCGGTCAAGAACATTAAATTTTACACCAAAAAATCATGTAAAATCATAACACTACACCATATTTCACACGAAACAAAGCCCATTTCCAAAACACATAAAAAACACCGGAAAAAGCCGGCGTTTTTATTAACAATCTTAAAAAGACAGTATTTTCAACACAATATTACATATTTCATATGAAATTACCGGCAAAAACACACAGAAATTATAAAACCATCCCCGGTTTTTGATGGGATTAAATCGTATTCAAACTTATATTTGCGTTTTGCTTCATCAACTTCCGTTTGGATTTCCCGGCCTTTTAATAGAAAAAGCCGGTATTTTGTGTGCGCAACATAATCCATTATCTTGGTCAATGACGCAAATGCACGGGCCGTAAATACAAACTTATCACTTTTTGCCGGTAAATGCCGGACAAAATCTTCAACACGACCATGATAAATCGTAAGATTATCCAACCCCAAATCTTCTTTGACCGCTGTTAGGAAAGAAACTTTTTTCCCAATCGATTCGATACAAGTGACACGCCACCCCAAAATCGCCAGAACAACCCCAGGAAAACCAGCCCCCGACCCCAAATCAATTATTTCTGCATCGGTTGGCAAAACATCCGCCAATTGCGCCGAATCGGCAATATGACGGTTTTCAATATCGCATAAAGTGCTGGGGGCAACCAGGTTCATACGCCCAGACCATTCCCGCAACATATTTGCGTATCGTTCAAATTTGACATTAGTGCTCATAAAGGTTATTCTAACATAACTATGAGAAAAGTCGAAAGTTTATTTACAGCATTTTGTTTGTTTTTTGTAATAGGCGCAATTGGCGGCTATACATGGCAGACATACATATCAAAACCCCAGCTACAAGGACCAGAATTTAAGGCACCAGACACCAGATTTGGAAATTTCTTGGCGGCTCAGCACGCAATTTATGTGAACGATTTTGCCGCAGCAACCGAATTTTCCGCAAACCTTGGTGACACAATATATCCTGTGGTACAAAACACAAAACTGGTGGCCGATTTCTTGGATGGTAAATTACCACAAAATGCCGAACTGTTAAAAAATGACAAAGGCATGCCTGTCCAGCTAATTTATGATGCGTATTTAATAAAAAACAACAAATGGAAAGATTTACACAATCGACACAAAACAGATAAATCTGCATTGGCGGCACCGTTGCGTATATGGTCTGCAATCGCAAACGATTGGCGCACAAACACATTTAATTTTATAGAAGAGCTGCCAACCAACAAATCATGGAAGGCGTTTGTACGCGGACAAATACACGCAGAACTGGGCAACATAAAGCAAGCAAAACAGAATTTTGATTCTGTGGAAATCGACTTTATGAACATAAATGATTATTTATACCTGATGTCTTTCTATACACATCACGATATGCCAGAAGACGCCAAATATTTACATGATGAGTTCACACGCAGACCAGGCGGGATGTTTATGGCAAATTATAAAAATATTCCAGACTGGTCCGTTTATACCGGGTATGAAAATGCGTTGGCGTTCAGTTTGGTGCAAAATGTTTCGCACACACAAATTATGATGTATTCTGATTTGTCGATGTTGCTGCTGCGTTTCGCACAAATTACTGCACCAGAATTTGCAAAAAATTTAGATGTAATCAATTATTATATTGGTCAATTCTTTTATAATAATATCGGCGATTACACAAAACACTTTGAAAAAATTAGCAAAGACAGTCCGTTTTATCCATTTGCTGTGTTGCGTATTGCAGAAAAAACCGGCAACATCAGCAAATTGCAAGACGCATTAGATGAACAACCTTTGTTCGTCCCGGCGGTTAACAAGTTGGTTGGACATCATATCAAAAACGGAAATAAACGGGCCGCATTACGTGTAGTTAACAAGGCATTAGACCAAGATACCTTGGATGATGCGGGCAGGGCATTTTTTATCAAAAGCAGGGCATATATATATTATGCATTCGGCGACCTGAAAGCTGCACAGAAAGATATTCGCAGCGCATCAGACATTCTGATTGCAGATGCGGAAATATTATCTTTACAGGCAAAAATATGGGCGCAACAGAATCGTGAAATTGAAAGCGCATATGAATATGCAATGCAATTGGTCACACAAAACCCAGCAGATGTTATGGCATGGGATACACTTGGGTGTGTGGTTGCAACACGTGAAGGTGCAAGTGTTGCATTGGAATTATTGGAACGTGTTGGCGAGGTTTCTGACACTTGTTCTTCGTTATTTTTGCACATGGGGGACATGTATGCAGAGCAGGGCGATTACGACAAAGCCCGTGATGCATATATGCGTGCAATTGATTTATCTGATGATGGTTTAATCGTAGTCCCCAAAGTCGAAAGGAAAATAAGGAAAATAAAATGAAAGTAGGTGTAATTGGTGCGGGCGCGTGGGGAACGGCCTTGGCTATTGTCGCCGCAAAAAGCGGTAATGATGTCGCTTTGTGGTCTTATGATGGCGAATATAAGCATTTTGATAATATTGATTTACCAAAAACAATTCATGTCACCAGCAATATGCATGAATTAAAAGAAACTGACGCATGGTTGGTGGTAACACCAGGGGCATATTTTCGTGAAACGATAAAAAAATTCCGTAATGAATACAACGGACAACCAATTATTATTTGCACAAAAGGCGCAGAAAGCACAACCGGACAATTTATGTCAGAAATACTGGGCACAGAATTGCCAGAGTGTACCGAATATGGCGTATTGTCGGGGCCACAATTTGCAGGCGAAGTCGCCGCAGGCATTCCGACCGGTTCAACACTTGCCGGCACAAACGGCGCATTGAATGCGGGACAAGAGATATTAAACAAACTTTACCTGGAAGACAGCAACGATGTTATCGGTACAGAAATCTGTGGTGTTGGTAAAAATGCGGTTGCATTAATATGCGGATACAACAAAGTCAAAGCTGGCGAAAACGAACGGGCATTGATTTTCACCCAGGCATGGAACGAAGTAGTTAATATCGGTTTAGCCGCCGGCGCAGAACTGCGTACATTTTTAGGACTGTGCGGAATTGGCGATTTGTTCTTGTCTGCGACAAGTGAAACCAGTCGCAACTTTGCAGGCGGAATGGCAATTGCAAACGACACACCGCCCCAGGGAACAGTTGAGGGCATTTATGCGCTGGGCGGCCTTATTCAACGCGCAAAAGATTTAGGGATTCAGACGCCTGTATTAATCGAAATGCAAAAAAAATTAAAAATATAACAAAAACACCGGTAAAATCCGGTGTTTTTGTTAACAATTTTATTTATCGCGTTTTATAAAAAAATTGCCGGTGTTTACCGGCTTTTTTTAATCAAATGGGTTATCTGATTTTTCGTATTCAATAATTATTGGCAAATGTTCCCACTTTAATGCCGTCGCCAAACCACGACGCAAATAACGAGTATAAGATTCTGGGATATCGGACGCACCACCAACATTGATTGTGATTCGCATTGGATGACGACCTGTTTGACGGGCAAACTTTATCTTCATCGGGCGTTTTAATCTGGACATAGGAGGCTGCCTGTCGGCAACTAATTTTTCAACAATACGATTTACCAGACTGGTTGGTGCCTGGGTCATGGAAATATCCCATTGTTCATAAATGCGACGGAACATATTTTGAACGCCAGTACCCGTTTCAGCAGACACCGCCAATATCATTGGTTTTATAATCTGATGAAAAGAATTTGAAAACTGATGTTTTAGTTTTAACAACTTTTCATCACGGATTTCTGGTTCAACCAAGTCCCATTTGTTTAATGCAACGCACAAGATTTTACCGGCATTATACACACGGGCTGCAATACCCAATGCCTGATTTTCAATATTTCGGGTGGCATCAACCATCAAGATAACAACATCTGCCTTTTCTATGGCATCCAACGATTTCAGGGCAGATAATGTTTCAACATCATCTGTGACACCCGCCTTGCGACGCAACCCGGCGGTATCCATCAATACAATGTCACGGCCATAGAATTTTGTCGGTATTTTAACCGTATCACGGGTGATTCCAGGCGCATCCATAACAATCTGACGCTTTTCACCCAGCACACGGTTTACAAATGTCGATTTCCCCACATTCGGCTGGCCTAAAATCGCAATTTTGATACGATTATCCACAGGTGCCTCAGATAGTTCAGTAGTCGTTTCAGCATTTTGGTCAAAGCCGGCGATTTTATCAATAAACTTGAATATTTCATCAAAACCGTTTTTATGTTCTGCGGACACTAATACCGGTTCCCCAAATCCCAATTTATAAAAATCATGGATGTTCGATAGACGCTTGGCCGATTCGCTTTTATTAACCAGCAGCAATACCGGAGCACGGGTTTTACGACGCACCAACTTTGCCCAATCAATGTCTTCGTTTGTTAACCCCACACGACCGTCGACCACAAACAAAACCGCATCAGCGTTTGCAACCGCATCGATTGCCATATTTGTCGAATCCAGCGCAATACCGGAATTCGCACGCTCCAAGCCAGCCGTGTCGTACAGCGTATAAGGACGATTGCGAAACATCCCAGAAATTGTATCACGTGTCACCCCAGGACGGTCGTGAACCAATGCGTCACGGGTACCCGTCAGGGCATTAAATAATGTTGATTTGCCCGTATTTGGGCGACCGACTATTGTTATCTTTGTCATTACTTTTTCCATTGATTTTTTGTAATTATAAAGCAAAAATATAAATAATCAAATAAGGGTGCAAACATGATAAAAAAAATCAAAAAAGCAGTTAAACGAATCCGCAATTTAATTGTTAACCCAAAACGCTATTTCACCAAGATTGTCGCAGACGGCAACATGGAAGAATCAATGTTAAAAGCATTCCTGTACGGTTTGTTGGGTGGATGCTTGGTTTTGATGATTAGATTACTGGGGGGAGCAACAATTACGCTGGGGGCTGTTTTTACCGCAATTGTTATTGTACCTGTATTGGCAGTGGCTTTGTTGTTTGTTATGGGCGGATTGATGATGTTAGTGTCTGAGATTACTGGTGGTGAACGGGACTGGGAAATCGCAATCAAGGGCTTGGCATCTATATTCTTTATTTATCCAGTTATATTGGTATTGAATGCATTGGCCTTTAACTGTACATCTATTTGGGTTATCAGTTTGTTGGTTGACATATATGTTTTGTTCTTGTTTTATAACATATCGCTATACTGTATGCGTGGAAAAAAGGGTAATGTTGTCGTTGTCATCGGCATATTGGCACTATTTATGATGACAGTATATGCCACAGATTATCGTATTGGATGGTTTATGCTTAAAAATACCAGCGCAACATTGGCTTGCTTGCTTTAACAAAAATCCCCGTTTCGGGGATTTTTATTTTTCATATATTTGCGATATTGCACCATAAATGATATAATACCAGTTGATATGCATATCTGCCCAAGAGAGAGAATATGAAGAAAAAAATCGACGCAATTATATCATTAAAAAACATTAACAAAAGTTTTCCAATGGAACTGGGCGGGGAACAACAGGTTTTATTTGATATAAACTTTACGGTTCGTACCGGGGAATTTGTTGCGATTATGGGACCGTCGGGGTCTGGCAAGTCAACATGTATGAATATAATAGGCGCACTGGACACACCGACATCGGGGGTATACGAATTGTACGGTCGTGATGTGACAGGATTGACCCCAGATGAACTGGCGGTGGTCAGAAATGAACATATCGGTTTTGTCTTTCAGCAATTTAACTTGTTATCAAAACGCAGTGTCTTGGATAATGTAATGTTGCCACTGATGTACTGTGGACTACCAATAGAAGACAGAATTAGACGAGCCCGTGAAATGCTAAAACGGGTTGGATTGGAAAACTTTGAAAGTTATCTGCCAACACAATTGTCTGGTGGTATGAAGCAACGCGTTGCAATCGCACGGGCATTGGCCGGTAATCCAAAATTAATTCTGGCAGACGAACCCACCGGGGCATTGGATAGCAAGATGGGTAATGAAATTCTGCAATTCTTTAAGAAATTAAATGAAGAAATGGGAATAACAATCATCATGATTACACATGAATTCGATATTGCAAAGTATGCAGACAGACTTATACATATTCGTGACGGCAAGATAAACTATGACGGTCCTGTGCCAAAAAATGACAATAATTTATAAGGGGCAGGGGGGAACATAAAAAATGACATTTAACGACATATTAAAAGAATCTTGGTTGTCCATCAGTGGTAATAAAATTCGTTCTTTCTTGACTGTATTGGGTATCATTATCGGCGTTATGGCCGTGGTGATTATGGTTGCCGTCGGCGAAACAGTACAAAAAGAAATAACTGATCAATTTTCTTCCCTGGGGACAAATACGATTATGATTCGTGCCGGCGCCGCACAACAGGCCGGCGTTCGTACAGGAAATAGACAGACATTAACCATACAAGACGCAGAATTTATTGCAAAGTTGCCGGATGTTATGGCCGTTTCACCAGTACAAAACGGTGCAGCCCAGGCAATATACGGAAACAAAAACTGGGGTACATCTATGGTTGGGGTGTATCCAGATTACACAACCGTACAGAATATTGAAATGGAATACGGTACATTTTTTGATATGGCAGCGGTACGTAATGCATCAACATATGCGGTGATTGGACCAGAAACCGCAGAAGAATTAGGATTACCCCAAAATGCGGTTGGCGAAGTTATTCGTGTTCAAAATACACCTTTTGTTGTTATTGGTGTCACAAAAGCCAAAGGGGATTCTGCAATGGGCAGCCAAGACGACATGATTATTATTCCAATCACAACATTAAAGAAACGGTTGCAAGGATCACGATTCCCAAATTCTGTGAATATGATTGCGTTAAAATTATTCCCAGATTCAGATAATAATTTAGCAATAGAACAAATTACAATGCTGTTGCGTCAGCGCCACAGATTAAAAGATGATGCCGTTGATGACTTTCAAATCATGGATATGAAACAGATTATGGAAACAATGACAACCGTCACCGGTTATATGAAGTTGTTGCTAATTGCAATTGCGGCAGTTTCATTGTTGGTGGGTGCAATTGGTATTATGAATATGATGCTGGTATCTGTTGCAGAACGCACACGTGAAATTGGTATTCGCAAGGCAATCGGTGCACGGGAACGCATGATTATTATTCAATTCTTGTCAGAATCGGTACTGATCTCTTTTATCGGTTCAATGTTTGGATTGTTAATCGGGGTTGGATTATCCCAAGGTGTTGGACGATTTATATTGGGGTACAATGTGCCGTTTAGTATTTGGCCGGTTATATTATCGGTATCTGTGGCGGTAATTGTTGGTTTGTCTTCTGGGGTTATGCCTGCGATGAAGGCGGCAAAACTTAATCCAATCGACAGTTTAAGACATGAATAAAAAAACCGGCAAATGCCGGTATTTTTTTAATACATTGTTTGCAGAACATGCTTGTTCTTGTCCAGGTTTGATAACATCTTGCCACTTCCACATGCGACACATGCCAATGGATTATCAACCAAGAACACCGGCAGACCGGTTGCCGCACGGATTGCAATATCTAAACCACGCAACATTGAACCACCACCCGTCATCGCAATACCAAGATCCGCAATGTCGGCAGATAATTCTGGAGGTGTTAATTCCAGCGCATGTTTTACAGTTTCAACAATCTTGGACACAGTTTGTTTTAATGCATCTGCGATTTGAGATTCTGTAATAACCGCTTCACGTGGGGTGCCAGACAACAGGTCACGCCCCTTTATCTTCATGGTTAATTCGTTTGCCTTGTCCTTTGGTGAAATTGCACAACCGATGCGCTTTTTAATTTCTTCGGCCGTATTTTCACCAATTAACAAATTCTTGGACTTGCGAACAAAGTCAATAATATCAACATCCATCTGGTCGCCAGCCGTACGAACCGCATTGGAATACACGATACCACCCAATGACATAACCGCAACTTCGGTTGTACCACCACCGATGTCCAGAACCATGGAACCAACAGGTTTTTCAACCGGCAGACCCGCACCAATCGCCGCAGCAGTCGATTCTTCAACAATATAAACCTTGCGTGCGCCGGCGGCATCAGCCGCTTCTTGAATAGCACGACGTTCCACCTGGGTTGCACATGATGGTACACAAATAATAATTAATGGCGCCGCCAATGGATTTTTGTGATGAACCTTGCGAATAAAATATTTAATCATTTCTTCGGCAACTTCAAAGTCTGCAATAACACCGTCACGCAACGGGCGAACCGCAGAAATTGTCCCAGGCGTACGACCAAACATCTGTTTCGCTTCGGTACCAACAGCCAAGATTTCTTTGCGACCCAACAAGCGATTTTCAGCAACCGCAACAACAGACGGTTCATTCAGTACAATGCCGCGCCCCTTGACATAAATCAATGTATTCGCAGTACCAAGGTCAATTGCCATATCTGCAGAAAAGAATTTCATTAACCAGTTATACATTTCAAAACCCCATATAAATCATGATTTCGTTGAAACTATAAAGCACGATATGCGAAAAATCAAGGCAGACACACAAATTTATTTGACATAAGATATATTGTGGTATTATATCAACCATCATGAAACGAGATACAATAAAAAATCATTCTGACTTTGCCGCAGGGGAAAACGACCCAACGGCCCGGTGCGCATATTTCTTGGTGCGTGCAAAAAATGCAAAATACGCAGAAGATGCACGATATGGTCTGATTGTGACAAAGAAAACTTTTAAGCATGCCGTCGACAGAAATCGGGCAAAAAGAATGTTGCGTGACTGGATTGAGAATAACGAAGGCTTGTTGTGCGACAATTGGGACTATATTTTTATCGCAAGACGGGCGATACTGGACGCAACCAGGTTAGACGGGCGGGTTGCCATGAAGAAAGCATTACATTATTTGCGCAAACAGAATACTGATGGGCAACAATAAATTATCTTTGGCGCAGAAAATTTCCATAAAATTGGTACAATTCTATCAATCTTTGATTTCGCCGTTTATCGGGGGAAAGAACACATGTCGTTTCATCCCGACATGTAGCGAATACACTCGCACCGCAATTGCAAAATATGGGTGCTTGCGTGGCATATTGATGGGCATACGCAGAATCAGCCGTTGTCGCCCGGGTGGGGGATACGGATACGACCCTGTGCCTTGACAATTTGCGGTAATGTGGTACAATTTTATGGATACAAGACAGTTAATTATAAAATAAGGATAAGAAATGTCTTTTCGTGCAACCGTTGAATCTATGTCAAAAATCATGGATGATATGGGGATTACAGAACTAGATTTAGAACGCCAATTCTTGTTTGGCGTGTATCGCAAACATATTCATTTATCAAAACAACAAACCGTGGCTGTTGCTGGGACACCTGTATCAGAAAATGCTGCAACACCGGTTAAGACAACAAAAAACAATGTTGCCGGGCATGCCGTAAAATCACCAATGGTTGGTGTGGTTTATTTGGCCCCAGAACCAGGCGCAGAAACTTTTGTCACCGTTGGAAAATCTGTTAAAGCAGGGGATACGGTTGCGCTGGTCGAAGCAATGAAAACATTTAACCCAATCAAGGCAGATAAAGATGGTGTTGTGAAAGAAATACTGGTGTCTGATGGGGCGGCAGTTGAATTTGATCAACCATTGATTACTATTGAATAAGTTATGTCACAAATTAAAAAAGTTTTAATTGCAAATCGTGGTGAAATCGCACTGCGTGTAATTCGTGCGTGTCGTGATATGGGAATCCGAACGGTGGCGGTATATTCAACCGCAGACAAGGATGCAATGCATGTGCAGCTGGCTGATGAATCTGTATGTATTGGACCGGCACCGGCACGTGATTCTTATTTGAATGAATCTGCAATATTGACTGCTGCGTTGTTAACAAATGCAGATGCAATCCATCCGGGTTATGGTTTCTTGTCAGAACGGGCAGATTTTGCACAAAAGGTTGAACAGCATGGTATGATTTGGATTGGCCCAAGCCCAGATATGATTATCAAGATGGGCGACAAGGTTAATGCAAAACAAACCGCAATTGAATGTGGGTTGCCGGTGGTGCCGGGTTCTGATGGTGCATTGGATTCACTGGATGCGGCATTGGCATGCGCAGAAAAAATTGGCTATCCGGTTATGTTAAAGGCATCGGCTGGTGGCGGTGGTCGTGGTATGCGCCCAGTTATGACACCAGAAGAAATGGCCGAAGCGTATCAATTAACCAAAAATGAAGCAAAATCTGCGTTCGGTGATGACACACTGTATATGGAAAAATTGTTATTGCATCCACGCCATATTGAATTCCAGGTCTTGGGTGATAAACATGGCAATGTCGTTATCTTTGGGGAACGTGATTGTTCTTTGCAACGCAAAAACCAAAAGATTATGGAAGAATGTCCGGCGGCGGCGTTGTCGCAAAAGCAGCGTGATGACATGATTGAAATATGCAAATCTGCGGCAAAGAAAATGGGCTATACTAATGCTGGGACATTTGAATTTATGTTCGAAGACGGCAAGTTCTATTTCTTGGAAATGAATACCAGATTGCAAGTTGAACATCCGGTGACAGAAATGGTTTATGGGGTGGACTTGGTGCGTGAACAAATCCGTGTTGCAGCCGGCGAAAAGTTGGGATACACACAATCAAATGTAATTCCAAATGGACATGCAATCGAGTTTAGAATCAATGCCGAAGACCCTGATACATTTGTTCCAAATCCTGGGAAAATATCGTTGTATGCACCATCTGGCGGTATGGGTGTTCGTGTGGATAGTGCGGTTTATACAGGATACACAATCCCACCAACTTACGATTCTATGATTGCAAAGTTAATTGTACATGCCCCAAACAGACCGGCATGTATAATGCGTGCAACACGTGCATTAGACGAATTTGTTATCGAAGGTGTTAAAACTACTTTGCCTTTACAGCGCAAGTTGTTAAAAAACAAAGATGTTAAACAATTGAACTTTGACAACCATTGGTTGGAAAATTTCTTGAAACAAGAACAATAAAAAATACCGGCGATTGCCGGTATTTTTTTATCCCTTTATCTTACGCAAAACAACCATGATACCCGCAGGCGTCATTCCAGGTATACGCGATAAATCCGCAATATTTTCCGGACGGGTCGCAGTTAATTTTTCAATCAATTCATTTGTTAATCCTGGCAATCCTGTATAAACAAAATCTACCGGTATTTTTAATTCTGCATCACGACGATATGCTGCAATTTCACGTTCATTTCGAGCAATATAACCCGCATAAAACTTATCATTTTCGGCAATCTTGGCCGATTTGCGTGCCAATCTGGATTCATATAAATCTTTATCAATCAATCCAAGTTCAACACCGATTGGCCCCAGACGGGCGATGGCATTATCTGCACGCAGACTTAACCGATATTCTGACCGTGATGTGAACATACGATACGGCTCGTCAATACCCAATGTTGTTATATCATCAATCAACACACCAATCATTGCGTTCGTCCTGTCCAATACCAGCGGCACCAACCCCAGCGCATGTGCTGCAGCGTTCGCACCGGCGACCAACCCCTGGGCAGCAGCTTCTTCGTATCCAGATGTGCCATTAATTTGACCTGCAAAGAAAAGATGTGGAATATCTTTGCTTTGTAATTTGTCGTTTAATGCACGGGCGTCAATTGCATCATATTCAATTGCGTATCCATATCGCACAATTTCTGCTTTTTCCAGCCCTGGGATTGAACGTATCCATTTGTCTTGAACATCAGAACCAAAACTGGTCGAGATGCCGTTTGGATATATTAAATCACTGGTATAACCTTCGGGTTCCAAGAATACATGATGCGATGTATGTTCTGGGAAACGCATGACCTTGTCTTCCAAACTTGGGCAATAACGGGGGCCTGTGCCACGAATATCGCCATTATACATCGGTGCATTTTTTATATTATCACGAATTATCTGATGCGTTTGTTCGCTTGTATGTGTGATATGGCATACAGAATCATAATTGTTATCTGGGTCGCCATCACTAAACCAATCATGTGGGGTATCACCCGGTTGAACTTCACATACAGAAAAATCAATTGATGATTTTTTTATGCGGGCAGGGGTGCCAGTTTTCAAACGCAAAATCGAAAAGCCATTTTCTTGCAAAAAATCAGAGATTTTTTCATCCGAAGATTGGTATGTTCCGTCGTCTTGCAAACGACCTGATGGAATCTTTTCATTACCCCGAGTGACAACACCACGCAAAAATGTGCCCGTCGTTAAAACAATAGATTTTGCACGATATTTATTGTTAACAATTGCATTTGGAATATCCAATTTTTTAACCATATCATATACAATGGTCAGATTGTTATATTCCCCCAATATATCAACAATGGCATTATGATATAAATCACGGTCAATTTGCGCACGCAAAGCCTGGGTTGCGGCACCATGCGTCGCATTTAATGTGCGCCAATGTATTCCGCCACGGTCGGCTGCACGAGGCATCACACCACCCAGCGCATCCATTTCTGCAACCATTTGTGATTTGCCGGGGCCGCCAATACTGGGGTTGCAAGACAACGCCCCAAGGTCAGATTCTGCCTGGGTCAAAAGTAATGTCTTTGCACCACGGCGTGCAGATGCCGCCGCCGCTTCCGTTCCAGCATGACCACCACCAATAACAATTACATCATATTCTTGCATTTGATTTAGAACCGCCCCATACCACCGTTTATATGTAATGTCTGACCGTTAATATATGATGCTTCGTCGGACGCCAAGAATACACATGCATTTGCAATATCTTCTGGTTCACCAAAGCGACCAGATGGAATTTGTGCCAGATATGTCTTCTTTAATTCTTCAGACAAAACATCCGTCATTGGCGTTTTGATAAAACCTGGCGCAATTGTGTTGGCGGTAATGCCACGGGATGCAACCTCAGCTGCGATGGATTTTGTCATTGCAATCATGCCACCTTTGGATGCCGCATAGTTCGCCTGGCCTGGGCCACCAATCGCACCAATAATTGATGCCATATTTATAATGCGTCCAAAGCGATTTTTCATCATTGGCATAATTGCCGCACGGCACATTTTGAAACAAGAACGCAAATTCGTGTTTATAACATCATCAAACTGGGCATCAGTCATGCGCATCAATAATGTATCCTGGGTAATGCCGGCATTATTAACCAATATATCAATCTTGCCAGCCCGTTCAATTGTTTCCATAACTAATTCAACCGCACCACCGTCGGACGCCAAATCACATGGCAATTTGATGTAAGAATCATCAAATTCAGAATTCAATTTTGCAACATTACGACCAGACACAACAACCGTTGCGCCCGCTTCTTTCATTTTGCGTGCAATTGCACCGCCAATGCCACCAGTGGCCCCAGTAATTAATGCGACTTTACCCGATAAATCAAACATCATTAAATCTCCAATTTTTTTGCGGTTATTTTATCTGTAATTCGAGAACACAGACCTGTTAAGACATTACCTGGTCCAACCTCGATTTGTTCTGTGATACCAAGTGAAGACATATTCAACACACTTTCACGCCAGCGCACACCGTGTGTCATCTGGTACACCAAGGCATCTTTGATTTCATTGACATCGGTCAGGGGCGTGCATGTTTTATTTGAAATCAATGGCACAATCGGTGCGTTCATTTTCACATCTGCCAACGCCGCACGCATTGCATCCGCCGCCGGTTGTTGTACACGACAATGAACCGGCACAGATAATGCCAATGGCATGGCACGTTTTGCACCCGCTTCCTTGGCGGCAACCATTGTTGCCTCTACCACTTCTTTAAGGCCGGAAATAACAACCTGACCCACAGAATTATCGTTTGCAACATCGCAATCTGTTTTTGCGCAAATGCTGCGCACTGTATCAATATCCAGGCCCAATATCACAGCCGTCAATCCATGACCAACTGGAACCGCACTTTGCATTGCGTTTCCGCGCACACGCAATAATTTTGCCGCATCGCCAACAGATAACGCACCCGACGCACACAACGCCGTATATTCGCCCAGCGAATGTCCCGCAACATATTCTGGGACAGGTGCGCCAGATGCACGCAACATGGCAATTGATGTCGCCATGATTGCAGGCTGAACATTTGCGGTTAATGTTAAATCTTCCATTGGGCCATTAAAAATAATATCAGATAATTTTTCGCCCAACGCATCATCTACTTCGTCAAACACGGCACGGGCCGCCGCATTGTTTTCATACAATTCTTTACCCATTCCGACGGATTGTGCACCTTGGCCTGGGAAAACAAATATTGATGACATGTAATGTCCCCTTGGTTATATTTACCAGGATATTATACTTTGCGAATACTAAATTCGCAACCGCAATAATTCTGGCGGTAAAAATCAGAATTTTTATTTATCTGGATACGCAAACTTTCATCCCATGCAATGGGTAAATATTTTATATCACCACACACATTGTTTGCGGCAGCATCAACCTGGGACTGGCTTTTGTGACGAGATACCCCAAGCACACTTGCAATGGCGTTATATCCGTTTTGTTGTGCAAACTCAACCGCACGACGAAACCGGTATTCAAAGCATTTACTGCATCGTGCCCCACGTTCCGGTTCAGTTTCCATTCCGCACATTTCACCACGCCATGCATCATGATCATATTCTAATACTGCACATTTTACACCACATTGTTCACAGTATTTAACCTGCTCATTCAGACGCTTGGTATATTCAGATTCTGGGAAAATATTTGGATTATAAAACAGAACAACAAAATCTGACACACCATCAATTCCATTGTCCGCTAATTGACGAATTGCGCCCGCACTGCATGGGGCGCAACAAGATAATAAAACCAAACGAATGTCCGACATACTTACTTTACTTTGACATTCAATCCTACATATGGATACATGCGTTTTCTGTGGGTGCGTTCAATTACTGTGCGCATTTTTGCAAATGTGGCAGCATCGCCAACCACAACCGCAGCCGTATGATTATCCTTGTCCAACGGATTGCTTTTAACAACCACAGGAGAATGATCTGCTAAATATTTAACATGTTTGCATTCTGACATATTAGGACAATTGTCCATATGTTTACATTCAGTACATTTAAAACGATATTCAGCGGTTTTATCTTCGCCATTAACTGTTATTATAACTCTTCTGTTCGCTCTTTCTAATGTTTTCATAAGTATTCTGTCCCTATCTTGTATTCATCATTTAATTCTATTATTTTTTTATCTTCTGTGCCTTGTTTTAACTCGGCAGGGCTGCACATCATACCATAAGATTCAAAATCTGCAACTGTTCTTTGTACAAGTGCTTTTTTTGCTCCAGGCAACTTGCATCCAACCGGGGCCAAGACCCCACGCAGTCCAACATAAACATTTGGCGCACCACATACAATTTGAATATTTTCCGCCCCCCCCGCATTTACAGACAAGATATGCAAATCGTCGCGTGATGGATGATTCTTTACCGCTACAATTTCTGCAACAACCGGTTTTGGGGTGTTGTCGATTTGTTTTGGTGTGTATTTTTCAACCAGTTGTGCAACCTGGTCATCATCAATACGATTAAACAGGTTTTCTGGCACGATAAATTCTGTGCCATCAGCAATGCGATGTTCATATTCCATCGGCCAAGACAAATCTTGCTTATCTACAAAGATGTTTTGCATTTTTGTCGCAGCATCTGGGATAAATGGCGCAGACACACGGGCAAACAAGTCAATCATCTGAAAACATTCATTCAAACATACCGCCGCCCCGTCTGTATCGCCATTTTTTACCAGCGCCCATGGTTCGCATTTTGTCATGTATTCGTTGCCAATCGCATACAAGCCACGCAACGCTGCAATTGCATTACGGAATTCACATGCGTCTAATGCTGCGGTCAGTTCTGACAACTTTGCATTGATTTCGGCCGCCAGTTCTGGGTTAGTCGCACCAGACTTTGGAACATTGTTGCCAAAGTTTTTCGCAGTCAATTTACATACACGGCTTACAAAATTCCCCAACATACCGTTCAAGTCTTTGTTTACAATGTCAGCAAATCTTGAAATTGTAAAATCAGTATCGTCTGTTTCTGGGGCAGACGCCATCAAGGCATAACGCCAATAATCCGCCGGTAATTCGGAAATCGCATCGTTCAAAAATATACCATTACCAGTTGACTTAGAAATCTTGGCCCCATTAAAATTCAAGAAATTCATACCTTTTAATACATCAACTGTTTTCCAGTTGTCATTCATCGCCAATTCTTGGGATGGAAAGAAAATAGAATGGAATGAAACATTGTCCTTGCCCATAAATTGGGTGTAATGCACATCATCACCACCATGCCACCAGTCAGCCCAGTTTTCGTTCGCAGCCTGGGAAATAGATACATAGCCCCATGGCGCATCAAACCAAACATAGAAAACCTTGTTTTCGTATCCGGGTTTATTCACAGGTATTCCCCATTTAAGGTCACGGGTAATCGGACTGTCTTGCAGACCTTCGTCCAGCCATTTGTTCGCAATTGCCAATGCAGTTTTTGGCCAGCCTTTGCGCAAATCAATCCATTTACGCAATGCGTCTTGCATTGCACTGGTCTTGAAATACATGTGTTTTGTTTCACGCATTTCCACAGGCGATTCAGGGTTCACAGCACTGCGTGGATTTATCAACTGTTCTGGTTCCAGAGTTGCACCACATTTATCACATTCGTTTCCATATGCACGGTCATGACCACATTTTGGGCATGTACCAATAACAAAACGATCCGCCAAGAACATTTCATCTTTGACAGAATAGGGCTGAACAGATGTTTTTTCAACCAGCATATCTTGTTCTTCAAGACGCTTGAACAATTGGTGAATTAATTTTTCTTGGCGTGGCGTATGCGTGCGCCCATAAATATCAAAAGACAAATTAAAGTCACGAACAGACTGTTCATGTGCCGCACGATATTTATCAACATACGCTTCGACAGACATACCTTCTTTCATTGCGCCAATTTCACTGGTCGTGCCGTGTTCGTCAGAACCGCAAACATACAAGACATCACGCCCCATCGCACGACAAAAACGCGCATAAACATCACTGGGCAACCAACAACCAACAAGATGCCCAATATGCAGATTGTTATTAACATACGGTAATGCAGATGTTATTAAATATTTCTTTGCCATTATTCTTTGCCTTTGTTTAACAAAAAAACAGACGCCAACAGGGCGTCATCTTGGATGCCTGTTGTATCTGAATTTAAAATCCTGTTTGCATTCGCATAGGTTAATTATAGACAATAAATACAATAAATCAAGCAGTTATAAAACTTGACAACAAAATATTTGTCCCTATTATTTATTATGTAAAAAAGACAAACATCAAGGGGTTTCTTTATGTACGAGTTCTATAAAATAAACGGACATGTTCCAGGCAAGGTTTCAAAAGAAGAACAAACAAAAAACATGCTAACATACTTACTGGGGAATTTATTGGGACAGCCTGGGCAATACGACTATGAAACAACAAAGATCGAGTATGTTTTGTATTTATTTTTGTTAGAATATGCCAGCCAGTATAAAAAGTTTAAAATCCCAGAACGATCAATACTGCACAATTTTATATTCCTTAGAACAGATAGCGGTGTCACAGAATACACATATTCCAAATACTATGATGAAATCCGCAAGACAATAGGCATGTGCGAAGTCCCAAATTTCCGACAAACAGGTTTTAATCAGGCAGAAAAGAAAAAGATCTTCAAAGCACTACAAAATACCCGTATGCGATATTTATCTGCCCCAAAATTAGAATTGGGATGCTTTATAAAACACAACTTAAAGCTGATGCGTGAGGCAAAGTTTTTAGAACCATTAAGCCTGACCCCGGAAAACATACGACGCGAAGGACAATATTTTATACGAAAAAGACATATTTTGTATTCTCTGAAAGTTCGTTAAAAAAAACACCGGCAAATGCCGGCGTTTTGTTATCTGTGGTGGATGTGATTGGACTCGAACCAACGACCCCCTCCATGTCAAGGAGATACTCTAACCAACTGAGCTACACATCCATGTGCATGGGATTATAACAATAAAAAATCAGATTGCAAATAATAAATGCATTTGAAAAAAATGTCTGGAAATTATTGATATTTTGATTTATAGTCTGGTGCAGTCGCCGGTATAGCTCAGCTGGTAGAGCATCTCATTCGTAATGAGGGGGTCGTAGGTTCAAGTCCTATTACCGGCACCAGTTAAAAGAAAAGCCCCAGGATTTGGGGCTTTTCTTTTTTATTTTCCACCGCGACCACGACCAGCCTGCATAGCTTTAGTGCCCTGAGTCTTCTTTTGTACCGCCTTGTAGATAGAATCTGCCAATTTTGGAACGGTTATTTCATAGCTTTCGCCGTCAATCTCGGCCCTCACGGATATTGCTTTGCCCGCCTTCTTATCCAGTTCAACCACAATTTCGTCTTCACCCAGTGACACAAATATTGTTTCTTTGTTTTTGGATTCTGGCTGATGAACAACACTTGTCACTTCCTTTGTTTTAATCGCATAATCTATACTCAATTTATCTGACGCCTGTTGCATTTCAGCTGCTCGTTTTTTTTCTTTACTGATAGATGAATACAAAGACTGAGCCAATGTCTTGTCTGTTATTTCAATTTCTTCACCGTCCCAAATCACCCATGCGCTAATCGCCTTGCCTGTTTTATCATCAATTTTAATACTCATATCTTCTGTGCCATAAGAAGATACTAATAATGTGGTCGTGCCATCACCTTCTGGTTGCTCTGTAATACTTATTGTATTTAGCGCATAATGATTTTTCAGCATTTCCACCTGAACCTTTTGTGTTCCTGCAACAATATTATTCTTCATTACTGTTCTCCTTTTTTGTGGTCAGTATAGCATAAAAAGGGGCTTTACTACAGCATTTTTTACAAACACCACTATAAAGCCATTGTGACGCATGCATAGTGCAAGAAACACTTGATTTTTCCTTTTTTTGTATATAACCTGTATCTTGTTATGAAACAGGCAACAATAATTATTATTAAATAAATGGTCGCACGCGCTTTAGCGGTGGCTGGGGCGCATGGGCGCCCATTTTTTTATGTGAAATAAAGGCAACAGAAATGGCATACAAAAAAACAGATGCACGAACAAACTTTACAGAACTGGAACACCAGATGTTGGAATACTGGAATAAAAACGACATTTTTCATAAGTCTTTAGACCAGACCAAACAAGGACACCCGTTCTGTTTCTTTGACGGCCCCCCATTCGCCAACGGTTTGCCTCACTGGGGGCACTTGGGTGTATCTGTTGTCAAGGATATGGTATCTCGATTCCAGACAATGAACGGTAGATTTGTTCGCCGTGAACTGGGGTGGGATTGCCACGGGTTGCCTGCAGAAAATTCCGTAGAAAAAAAGCAAGGCCGTGCTGCCAAAGATATTGTTGCAAATGATGGTATTGAAGCCTTCTGTGATATGTGTCGCGTAGATGTTATGACATACACAAACGAATGGAACGCTTTTATCAAACGCATGGGACGTTGGGTTGATATTGGCGATGGTTACGGTTATAAGACCATGGAAAAAAACTATATGGAATCCATGCTGTGGACACTAAAAGAACTTTATAACCGTGGTCTGCTGTACAAGGATTATAGTGTAAATCCATACGACTGGGTAAATGGTACGGTTGTTTCTAATTCCGAAGCATCAAGTGATTATCGTGAAATTGTTGATGATGCGGTGACCGTATGGTTCGAACTGGAAAACGGGGACCGTGCAATCGCATGGACAACAACACCATGGACATTGCCTGCGAACAGCGCATTGGCAGTTAACCCCAATATGGTATATCTGCGCATGCAAGACACAGACGGTAATGTTTATATAATCGCAGAAAGCCGTTTGAAGGCATACGAAAAACAATTCGCAAACGCAACAGAAGTTGGCCGTGTAAAGGGTGCAGATTTGGTTGGATTACACTATACACCAATATTCCCATATTATGCAGGGCAATCTGATTTATTGTTCCAGGTAATACCGGCAGATTATGTATCTGATGGTGACGGGACAGGCATCGTTCATATCGCACCTGCGTTTGGTGCAGATGACTTTTGGGCGGCAAAAAACATCGATCCAAAATTCCCTGTTTTATTAAATGTGGATACATACGGGAACTTTGACGAAACGGTTGTGGATTTTGCGGGCGAAAACATCTTTGTTGCAAATCCAAAAATCATGGACTGGTTAAAGGCAAATAGTCGATTGATAAAGAAAGAACAATACAAACACAGTTATCCTTACGGCGACCGCAGCAAAGAAAAACTGATATATCGTGCAACAGATTCTTGGTATATTGATGTACCAAAAATTAAAGACAAATTGTTGGCAAATAATGCCCAGGTAAACTGGACATCCGCCGGCGAAAGATTCCGTTCCTGGATTGAAAACGCACGCCCCTGGTCAATTTCCAGAAATCGTTTCTGGGGGATGCCATTGCCAATCTGGGAAAAGGATGGCGAATACAAAGTGTTCGGTTCAATCGCAGAATTGGAAGAATTCTTTGGTGTAAAAGTTGATGATTTGCATCGCCCAACATTGGACAAATTAACAAAAGATGGTTGGACCCGTATAACCGATGTGTTGGACTGTTGGGTTGAAAGTGGTTCTATGCCATGGGCATCGTTGCACTATCCATTTGAAAACGCGGACCGATTTGCAGCGTCTTTCCCGGCCGATTATATTATCGAAGGACAAGACCAAACACGCGGATGGTTCTATGCCTTGATGGTGTTAGCAACTGCATTGTTTGATAAACCAGCGTTCAAAAATGTGTCTGCAAACGGTATGGTTGTGGACGAAAACAAAAAGAAGTTTTCAAAATCGTTGCGCAACTTTGTAAATCCAGAAGAACAAATTGAACAATATGGTGCAGACGCTGTTCGCCTGTTCATACTGGGGTCAAACTTTATGAAGGCAGAACCGGTGCCTGTGGACAAAGATGGTAAGGTATTCTTGGATGCCGCCAAGACGATTTTGACTCCGCTGTGGAATGCATATCACTTCTTTACATTGTATGCAAACGCCGGCAATATGACTGCAACAGAGATTACAAATCCATCAAATCCATTAGATAAATACATCTTGGCCGAATTAAATGTTCTGGTCGAAGTGGTGACAGATGCGTTAAACGAATACAAACCAGATGTCGCAATCAAAGAATTTGTGCGTTTCTTGGATGTATTAAATAATTGGTACATTCGTCGTGGACGGGCACGTTTCTGGGACGAAGAACAAGATGCGTTTGATACATTGTGGACTATATTGACACGTTTCTGTCGTGTATTAGCCCCATTTGCACCATTTGTTGCAGAATATATCTATCGCAATTTAACAGGTGCAGAATCTGTGCATCTTACATCATTCCCAGGTGTTGATACGGTGGACACAAAAATCGTTGAAGATATGCGCCGTGTACAATCAATCGTTTCTGTTGGAAAACAATTGCGTGAAGAATACAAATTGCGCAATCGCTTGCCATTGAATTCGTTAACTGTGGCAGGTGCAGATATGCCAGAATACGCAGATATAATCCAAGACGAATTAAATGTAAAATCTGTAAAATTTAATGCATCGTATGGTGATGTCGCAGACAGTTTTGTATATCTGATTACACCAAAGATTGGTGCACGCCTGGGCGGGGCATTAAAAGAAATAATACCATCTGTTAAACGTGGCGATTATGAAATTGTTGGTGACAAACTGGTCGCAGGCGGACACGAATTAAACGCAGATGAATTTGAAAACCGTCTGACCGTGCGTGATGGGGTGACCGGTGCCGCATTGCCCGATAACACCGCAGTTGTTGTTCTGGATACAGAAATCAATTCTGAACTGGTTGCCGAAGGATTGGCAAATGACGCTTTGCGCTTTATCCAAGACACACGCAAAACCGCAGGACTGGATGTTTCTGATCGTATCATATTGACATACACGGCAGACCCTGCGTTGGCAAATGCAATTGAACAACATAAAAAACGCATAATGCGTGATGCGCTGGTTATAGAAATGGTATCTGGCGATGGTGAATATACCAAAGATATCGAAGGATATAACCTGGCGATATCTGTTAAAAAGATGTAAAATTTACATCACAACACCTGGGGGGGATGTGTGGGCGACATGAAAAGAAAAATAATAAAATTTTTTGGTATTGTTTTAATACTGGCCGGGGGTGGTGTAGCCGGTTTTATGGCATGGCAAAAATACATGTCGCCCGATGTCGTACCCACCACAGAAGAAACACCAGTCACAACCACAAATCATAAATCACACAGCAATCTTTTCAGTCGTCGCCAAACATCAATGCCTACAGAATGTTTTGATGACAAATCCCCAAGCGTATGCAGCGGTGTTTATGATGTGACCAAAACAGAACAAAATACAACTTGTAATTGCGAAACTGTTCATCTGGGCAAAAAATATACCAAGCAATATAATATTAAAACAACCTTGGAATACAACCTGGGGTTTGGGGAAGCTAATGCAATTGCAGATGCCGTTAAGCAAAATCAGATTTGCGATTATGTGTGCGACGCATTTACAGACCAGATTGTTAATAAAAAGTTCTTGCCACGAGAATATTTTTCTGTGTCACATAAATGCGATGACGCTGTTGAAATTACTGACAAAAAAGAATCAAGATTCTTTTCAAAGTGCAACTGTTTGATTTCTGATGAAAATCATGCACCAACGCAATTTGATATGGCAAAAATCAAGAATACCGAATTTACAGAAGACACCCCTGAAAACGCCTTGGCACAATGCAACAGGTGGTGCGACAGATTGTGCAACAGCGTATTTTCAACATACATCCAAGAACATCCTGAATTTGAAATACCAATAAAAAAATGACACCAAAACAATACTTTGAAACCATTTCAAAAACGATCGATATGACAATTCGGTCAGAACTTTATCACACAAACGAATTTAACTTTGCGGTGGCAGTTATTCTGTCGGCCCAGGCCACAGATAAAAAAGTCAACGAAGTGACCCCAGACCTGTTCGCTGTTGCACCAACCCCAGAAAAGATGTTAAAACTTGGAATCGATGGATTAAAACAACATATCAAAGTTATTTCTTTCTTTAACAACAAGGCAAAAAGTATTATCGGACTGGCCGAAAAATTGGCAGCCGAAGGTATGACAGATACTTTTCCAGAGAAATATCGTAATCGTGATGCGCTGATGAAATTGCCTGGCATCGGACAAAAGACTGCGAATGTTGTATCAAATGTTTTATGGGGTGCACCAAACATTGGTGTCGACACACATGTTTTTAGAAATGCACACAGGTATGGGTGGGTCGACGATACAGACAATACCCCAGAAAAAGTCGAAGCAAAACTGATAAAAATAGTACCAAAAAAGTATCACGATATTGTAAATCATGTGATGGTTCTGCATGGACGATATGTATGCAAGGCATTACGGCCAGAATGTCAAAAATGCGCTGTTGCAAAATGGTGCCCATCACGCAGGGCAATATGATGTGTATCTATGCCTTGAAAAGCATCAAGTTATGATTTATACTGCGGTATATGAGAATTCTGAACAAGTATTTTTCCCGACAATTGGTGGCGATTTTCGTCATGCTGTTGCTGATACTGACAGGGTTGGCATGGATGATGCAAATCATGTCCATGATGAAATTCTTGTTAAAATACGGCATTGATGTGATTAGTTTCTTGGGCCTTACCGCACTGATGATACCGTTTATTGCGTCAATTATTGTGCCGTTCGTTTGCTTTATTGCAATCATATTCGTTTACAACAAAATGATTTCAGATAATGAAATCACAGTGATGGCGGCCTCTGGCCTGTCACCACGCCAGATTGCAAGACCGGCATTGCGGTTGGGTGTTATATTAACCCTGGTAAACTTGGCATTAAATATTTGGGTTGTGCCAGCCAGCCAGTCATTGTTTTACGACACACAATGGAATATGCAATACGGTATGGCACATATGAAATTGCAAGAAGGCGCATTTACAGAAATTTCTGATGGGTTGGTCGTATATGTCGAAAAAGTCGCCGGTCATGATTTAAGCCAGGTTATGCTGTCTGATATGCGCAAGGAAGATTCGACCAGTATGATTTTCGCAGAAAAAGGCAAACTGGTATCAACGGTGCGTGGGTTGTCCTTGGTTATGACAAACGGTTCTTTGCAAACCGAAGGACGCCAAACCACCACAGGAACGTTTGAAACATTTGATATGGACTTGAATGTGGTTGATAGGGACGGTTCTAGTTCTTTCCGTGTCAGACGCGTACCAACATCAATCTTGCTACAGGTGGCGTTTGATGCAAAAACTGTAAAGCAACATAAAATGGTTTTAACCGAAATGTGCAACAGATTTTTAAGTCCAATTATGAATCTTATTCTGGCGATTTTATGTGCGACAATATTACTGCGTTCATCGTTATTGCGTCGTCGTGCAAGTTTCGCCCCAATTGTTGCGGTTGCATCTATGGCAGGTGTAATGGCGTTGTATATGTCGGCATCTAATATGATTGGCAGTCTGACAGAATTTGTATTATTGGCATTTGTTCAGATGTGTATCTTGGGTGTTCTGTATATGGTATTGGCAAAGAAATGAAATATATTTTGTTAACACTTTCGTTATTCTTGTTTTGCGGCAATGCAAGTGCATTGACGCTTGATGCAAATGAACCACGAACAATTACCGCAGACAAAATCGAATACGACATAAAAAGTGAAACGATTAAAACATCGGGCGACACAGAAATAGTCAATCAATCAGGTCAGCGTATGACACTTACCGATTCATATATAACCCAACAAGGACAACAATTGTCTGGTGACGATATTCGTCTGTGGTTGGGCAGTCATGTGTATGTCGAATCAGATAATATTACCCGTGATGGCGATTTAACAATCGCAAAGCGTGCATTGTTTACCGCATGTGATGAATGTGATAAATATGCCAACGCATGGGAAATATGGACATATAAAATTATTCATAATATGGATGAACGCATGCTGGAATTTTTTAACCCGGTATTATATGCGTATGATATTCCTGTGTTATGGTTGCCCTATTTCCAGATGCCAGACCCGGGCATAAAGTATAAATCTGGATTTTTAATGCCCGATTTTGGTTCAACAAATAAAATGGGCACCCAGATAAATGTTCCGTTTTATTTGAATCTGTCTGATACACATGATATGACATTTACTTTTTCATATCTGACCCAGGAAAATCCTTTGTTCCAGGTTCAACACAGATTAAATACGGACCATGCAGAATTTAGAACCGAAGGGTCTTTTACACACAATAAATTAGGCGAAAATCGTTGGCACATCTTTAATGACGATGTTATCGAAATGGGCGAAAATGCACGGGCTACAATATTCTTGGAACGGGCATCTGATAAGACTTATTTACAGAAATATGGATTCTATAACGACCAACCATATCTGGATTCGGGTGCCAAGGTAGAACTGTTTGGACAAAGCAGTTATGTTGTTGCAGATGCACATATATTCCAAGAACTGCGTCGTGCAACCGGTGTTCATGCCGCCCCAGACGGAAACATTTTACCAAACATTCGTGCAACACATCAGACTGCACCACTGGTCGGTGAAACATACGCAACATTTAATGCAGATATCTTGGGAATTTCTGGGGATGGAACATCGTCCCAGCGATTGATTGGTGATATACGATTAACATCCCCATGGACATTGTGGGGTGGAAACAGAATTACCGCAAGTATTTCTGCACGATATGATTTGTATCATTTTAATAATACAGAAATGGTGGATGGCGATGTGTTTTCGGGATTCAAAAATAGATTCTTGCCCAGCGGGTATTTGGAATGGGGACTGCCAATGTTCAAGACGTCAAAAAAATGGTCCCAGATTCTGGAACCACGGGTTCGCTTGACGATGATGCGCAAAATGGATGCCGAAGAATTTGCATTGAACAACGATTCTGCAGGTACAATTTTAACTGATTCAACATTGTTTTCAGACAACCGATTTGCGGGGTTAGACATCTGGGAAAACGGCACATACGCCGATTATGGTGTGCGTTGGGCAACATTTAACAAGCGTGGACACACATTTGAAATGTTCCTGGGACAATCTTATGATTTTAACGATATATCTGCAATTGATTCAGAAAGTGGTTTCCACGATGGATTATCTGATTATGTCGGGCGCATCAGTTATAATAATGCAAAGTGGTTGAATCTGGCGTCAAGATTCAGATTTAACCAAGAAGATGTGGCGTTGCGTCATGTTGAAACAACCGCAAGAATTGGTTCTTATAAAAATTTTATAAATATCGGGCATATTTGGTCCCAGAATACGAGTGTTGATTACACACAAAATGTCGATATTAACGAAGCAATTATTGGGGCAGGTGTACAATTGTCTGATAGATGGTCTTTGCGTTGGAACGGTGTTTATAACCTGGAACAAGATTTATTCCAACGACATAGTGGTGGACTGTTCTATAACCATCCTTGTTATTATCTGTCGTTGCAGTACAGACGCGATAACGCAATAAAAAATGACTATGTGGGCAATACAACATTCCAGTTCAAATTCGGAATGGCAATTGATGGGCAACAGTATTAAAAACCACAAAAAGGAAAGAAATATGAAATTACTATCAAACATTTTGTTAATGTTCGCAATATTGGTCACTCCACCCGTATTCGGGGCCAGTGTTGTCGCAACAATAAACGGCACACCAATCACAGATACAGATATTACCGCACGAACACAGTTAATGGCACGCCAAGGAAAAACATCTACGGACAACCGCCGTGTGGCATTACAAAATATTATTGATGATAATATTAAATTGGCATACGCAGGAAACTTTAACGCAATCCCAGAAGATAAAATAATTGATGAAGAATTAAAAAAATTAAACCTGGGGGATTTAAGTGCTTCTGAAAAAGAAGTAGCAAAGAATGCATTGCGTGCAGATATCGCATGGCAAATTATTGTTGCACGAACCGTATTGCCAACCGTCGATGTTTCCAAAGAAGATATTTTGGCCGAAAAAAATGCATTGGCCGCCAGTCAGGGTTTACCAATCGAAATGACCCTTATTAGGTTAACAGACATCCCAGAAGATATTGCAAACAAATTAACAAAACCAAAGTCTTGTGATAACGCAATGGAAATTGCATCCAACTTGGGCGGAGTGCCACAGAAGTTTACCGCACTTCAATACGAATTATCTGGCGATATTCGTGAACGGGTGGCGACATTACCAATTCTTACATGGTCCAAAAGACAAGACAATTCTGTATTGTTGGTATGCGACACAAAAAAGACAGATGAATATAAAAACCTGGATAATATTATCAAACAAAACACAATGTATAAACAAGCATTGTTCTTGGCAGACCAGCAATTAAAACAACTGCGTCGCAAGGCGATTATTGTTATAAATGACGATAGATATAAATTATGAAACCGATTTTATTTAACTTTACAGATGCAGAACTGGAAAGTTTCATGCTTGAAATGGACCAGCCAAAATTTCGTGCAAAACAAATTCGCGAATGGTTAAATCGTGGTGCGCCTGATTTTGCATCAATGAAAAATATTCCAGAAATGTTGCGCAATGACCTGGACAAAGTTGCACAAACATTGCCGGTGACAATTATAAAAAAATTAGAATCGTCCGATGGGGAAACAACAAAATTCTTGTTGGGTTTACACGACGGCGAACAAATCGAATGTGTATTGATGCGAACAACATACGGAAACAGCGTTTGCGTCAGTTCCCAGGCAGGCTGTGCAATGGGATGTAAATTCTGTGCCAGCACATTATTGGGGTTAAAACGTAATCTTAGTGCAAATGAAATTTATGCCCAGATTCTGGTTGCACAATGGGAACTGCGTCGTGACCGTGCGAATGACAAACCAATTCGTCCAAACGGCGATGCAAATAATGGCGATGTTTCACATATTGTTATTATGGGAACTGGTGAACCGCTGCAAAACACCGAAAATGTTATAGACTTTATTGAACGGGCAAATTCACAGATGGGTATTGGATGGCGCAGAATTACCGTATCAACATGTGGAATTGTGCCGGGAATTGACCGGTTGATAGAGTGGGGCCGACCAATAAATCTGGCGATATCTTTACATGCACCAGAAGATGAACTGCGCAGTCAAATTATGCCTATCAATAACAGATATAAAATAAACGAAGTTATGGATGCGGCATGGCGTTTCACAGACAATCATAATCGCCAATTGATGATTGAATATATTTTATTGGGCAAAAAAGACGAAAACGGTGAAACAATTCTTTATAACGCAACTGAAGAATATGCAGAAAAATTAGCCAAATTATTAGATGGCAAAAACTGTATGGTAAATCTTATTCCATGGAACGCAGTTGATGAACGTGATTTTGCATCACCATCTGGGAATGCCGTACATCGTTTCCAAGATATTTTAATAAAGAAAGGCATTCATACACGCATACGCCGTGAACGGGGTACAGATATCGGTTCGGCATGCGGACAGTTACGATTAAATAACGCAAAAAACAAATAAAAAAAACCGGCAATTACGCCGGTATTTTTTTATCGCATTCGTGGTCCACGCATTGGATTCATTCCTTTTTGTCCAGATGGCGAACCGGTTGTCCCCATACGCCCAACAACAACCTTGTCACCCTGGACAATTTCATCTGAAATAATTTCTGTTTCGGTTGCGGTTGACAATCCCTTGGTATACGGGACAAAGATAACTTCGCCGTCACGCAACAATGCCAGATGTGTTGCAGGCGTTGCACCATTTGGGTCATCTACAATCTTGTCAAAGGTGCGAACCAAGAATGCAGCATTAGGTGCCTTCCATACATTTTCACGCTGGGAAATAATAATTGTCACGAATGCCGTCATGCCTGGCATAAGGCGTAAGTCAGTATTGTCAAC
>JAEIGA010000773.1_pt1 | contig 47595 bp, 61 predicted proteins | sample 9270691 | NCBI WGS metagenome assembly JAEIGA01 (sample SAMN17057246, study PRJNA624740) | gut metagenome | biome: biome; isolation source: fecal sample | host: Bos grunniens | place: China: Xizang | collected 2019
CGTATCACTCAATTGAATCGTCCTGTCGAGAACAATCTATTGAAGCAGATAGAATACCTTACGAGTACACTACACGGACAGTTAGGTTTCCATCAGACGATACTGGATGGTACGGCAGACGAAAAGACAATGCTCAACTACACGAACAGGACTCTCGAGCCAATCGTATCGGCTATCGTTGATGAAATGAAACGAAAGTTTCTAACTAAAACCGCCCGTTCGCAATCGCAGACGATCGCTTACTTTAGAGATCCGTTTAGACTGGTCCCCGTCAATGACCTCGCAGAGATAGCGGATAAGTTCACACGAAATGAAATCTTAACATCTAACGAGATTAGACAAATCATAGGCATGAAACCGTCTGATGATCCTAAAGCCGATCAGCTCGTGAACGCGAACTTGCGTCAGCCAGGGGAAGAAAAAACATTACCGGCTGAAAAAACTGAAAATTCTGACGAAGGAGGAATAAGTCAAAATGGATAAAGAACAGTGTCACTTTAGTGGTTATGCTACACGCAATGATTTGCTTTGCGGCGATGGCAGAACCATTAGAAAAAATGCTTTTAAAGACTGCGACGGTACCACTGTGCCGTTGGTGTATAACCACCAGCACAACGACCCCAACGCTGTACTAGGTCACGCCTTACTCGAGAATAGAGATGACGGCGTATACGCATATTGCCAGTTCAATGATACTCCGCAGGGCAAAACCGGAAAAGAACTCGTTGAACACGGCGATGTTCGCTCGCTCTCCATCTATGCTAACCAGCTCAAACAGATCGGAAGTGATGTTGTACATGGCGTAATTCGCGAACTCAGCCTCGTGCTCGCAGGGGCTAATCCGGGCGCATACATCGATTTTGTAATGGCACACGGCGACGACGGCGAAGACAGTCTGTATGCAAACTACGATGAAAACGCTCTTACCATTTATCATTCTGATGATAAGAAAGAGCCTGAGAAAAAAGAGGAAACTAAGATGGCTGACGAAAAGAAACCCGAAAAAGAAAAAACCCTCAAAGAAATACTTGACACAATGAACGAAGAGCAGCTTGCAGCATGCCATTATATGGTCGGTAAAGCCCTCGAAGAAGCTAAAGCTGCAGAAGATAATGATTCTGACGAAGGAGAAGATAAAGATATGAAACAGAACGTATTTGAACAGGATAATGTTACAAAAGCAAATGTTCTCACGCATGCTGATCAGGAAATGATTCTCAAGACCGCAAAAGAGACAGGCGTAGGTAGCTTGCAGAAAGCTATCAAGATATTCGCGGAACAGAACGATACTCTCGCTCACGGTCTCGACCTCGGCGATACAGAAGTACTCGAAGAGCTTCTTCCCGATCACAAACTCCTTAACCCCGGAGCTCCCGAAATAATCAGAGATTTCGACACTAGCTGGGTTATGGAAGTTATTCGTAAAATCCACAAGAGCCCTTATGCTCGTATCCGCACACGTAAAGCTGACGCTCGTGCGAAAGATCTCAAAGCTAAAGGTTACAAGAAAGGCGAAGAGAAGAAGCTCACAGAGCACATCAAACTTCTCGGCAGAAAAACAGAGCCTACAACTGTATACCTCAAAGATGAGCTCAATCGTGACGATATCATCGACATCACGGACTTCGACATCGTTTCCTATATATGGAGCATGATGAACGATAACATGTACGAGACACTCGCTCTCGCTGCGCTCGTTGGCGACGGCCGTGAAGATATCGACGAAGATAAGATCAGTGAAGAGAACATTCGTCCTATCTGGAAGGATGATGACTTCTATACAATTCACTACGATATCGACATTGAAAAAGCAAGAGCAGAACTCCAGGGTTCCAACACAAGCGCAAACTTCGGCGAGAACTACATCTACTCCGAAGCTATGGTTGAAGCATCCCTTTACTCCCGTGAGGAATTCGAAGGTACCGGCCTTCCTACGTGCTACTGCGATCCTCACTTCGTAAACATCATGCTTCTCGCTCGTGACCTCAACGGTCGTCGTATCTACGAGTCCAAAGCAGATCTTGCGAAGGCTCTCAACGTTTCCGACATCGTGGAAATCGAACATCTTAAAAATAAAGTAAGAACGACAGAAGACGGCAAAAAGAAGAAACTTCTCTGCCTCCTTGTTAACCTTGCTGACTACCAGTTCGGCTCCGTAAAAGGCGGCGAAATCACGAAGTTTACGGATTTCGATATCGACTTCAACAAGTACAAATACCTCATGGAAACAAGACTTTCCGGTGCACTTACAGAACCTTACTCTGCAATCGCAATCGAAGAGGATGTTACAGACGAGGCTGCAGGCTGATAATAGTCTGAAAAATCAAAATGGAGTGATGAGGCATGGCTAGATTCTACGGTCCAATCGGATTTGCTACAATGCAAGAAACATCGCCTGGCGTGCATCGCGAACAGATAACCGAGCATAAGTATTACGGAGAAATTCTCAAGAATTCTCGTAATCTTACGGACTCGGGACAAGTTAACGATAACATTGACATATCGAATCGCGTGAGCATATTAGCCGATCCATATGCCAATGAGAATTTCCACGCCATGCGCTATGTGTGGTTCATGGGCACCAAATGGAAGGTCAAAAGTGCCGACGTTGAGCCCCCACGAATCATACTCTCCCTAGGGGGTGTTTACAATGGCGAGTAGACTTAAACTTCATAGCGTGTTGTGCGACATGCTCGGTAGTAAGAATGTATACTTCCAACCCCCTGCGTCACTCGCGTTGAAATATCCCTGCATAATTTATGAACGCGACAATGTCGACATAATATATGCGAACGATATCCCCTATTCGCACAAAATACGTTACAAGATAACGATTGTAGACTACGACCCGGACTCCCCTATTCCGGGTAAGGTTGCGATGCTCCCCACCGCAAAATTCGTTACATCCTACAAAGCGAATAAACTCAACCACGATGTCTACGAGATATACGATTAAAATTATTAAGGAGGACTACACTTATGTCTAAACTTGTATGGGACAAAACCGGCGAACGTTTCTACGAAACCGGTGTTAAAAAAGGCGTACTTTATCCCCAGGCGGCTGGTGGTACATACCCTAAAGGCGTAGCTTGGAACGGTCTTACAGCTGTAACGGAAAGCCCTTCTGGCGCTGAAGCTACACCTCTCTACGCTGATGACATCAAATACCTTAACTTGATGTCTGCTGAAGATTTTGGCGCAACAGTCGAAGCGTACATGTATCCTGATGAATTCGCTGAGTGCGACGGCTCTGCATCCGTTGCTGAAGGCGTATACATTGGTCAGCAGCCCCGTAAAGCATTTGGTCTCTGCTACAGAACTACGCTCGGTAACGATCTTCAGAGCAATGATTATGGTTACAAGCTTCACCTCATCTACGGCGCACTCGCTGCACCCTCTGAGAAAAGCTATGCGACCGTGAACGACTCCCCTGAAGCTATCACACTCTCTTGGGAACTCACAACAACTCCTGTAGAAGTTGCAGGCTTCAAACCCACAGCAAGCCTTACTATTGACTCTACAAAAGTTACTAAGGAAAAACTCACAGCGCTCGAAGCTATTCTCTATGGTTCTGAAGACGAAGAAGCTAGACTTCCTCTTCCGGATGAGATCATTACACTCATCGGCAAGGCTTCCTGATAGCATTTAGCTCGCATGAGAGTCGTATTCAGTGAGGCTGGCGACTCTCTTTAACTATTTTTAATTTGAAAAGGAGAAAATTATTATGCGTAAAGAAACTATTAAATACACCGATTTCAATGGCGTTGAAAGAGAAGAAGATTTCTATTTCAACTTTACGGAGGCTGAACTGCTTGAAATGGAAATGGGCGTTACGGGCGGTCTTGCTGAACAGATTAAACGTGTCACACAGACGCAGGATGCACCCACCATCATTAAGATCTTCAAAGATCTCGTACTCAATTCTCATGGTATGAAGAGCCCTGACGGTAAACGCTTCATTAAGAACGACGAAATCAGAGATGCTTTCGCTCAGAATCCCGCATATTCTATTCTGTTCATGAAGCTCGCTACAGATGCCGATGCAGCATCTAAATTTGTGAATGGCATCATTCCTCAGGACGTAAGCGAGAAGGCTGCAAAAACTCACCCCGCTCTCACGTCCGCAGCAAACTAACTATGAAAACTATGGAGGATGAGAGATGCTTGAGATAACAATACCTGGCGTTGAATTATGGGACGAGCGAAATCAACTGTTCATTACCCGAGAAGCGCAGACATTGAAATTGGAGCATTCTCTCGTCTCTCTTTCAAAATGGGAATCCAAGTGGTGCAAGCCATTCCTCACGAAAGACGATAAAACAGACGAGGAAATCTTGGACTATATAAAGTGCATGACGATTACACAGAATGTAAGTCCCGAAACATATTTGTGTTTGACTCCAGAGAATAACCTAGAGATCCAGAATTATATCAATGCCCCCATGACTGCCACAACCTTCCCCGCCGATAATACTCGAGGAGGAGGACGTGAAATAGTCACGGCGGAGCTTATATATTACTGGATGATATCTCTTAATATTCCATTGGAGTGGGAGAAACGACATCTGAATAGGCTTCTTGCATTAATACGCGTATGCAACATAAAAAATGCCCCGCCTAAGAAGCACAGCACTAAAGACTTAATGAGTCGAAACGCGGCACTGAATGCGGCTCGAAGAAAACAGCTAAATTCAAAGGGGTGATAGCATGATTAATCTTGAAACTTTCTTGACCGGATTGCTGATAGTATCTACCTTTACCGGTCTCGTCACTGAGGCCATCAAGAAGATATTGTCGGAGTTTAACATTAAGTATCACGCCAATACTCTCGCTGGTGTGGTGGCGGCCGTCTTGTCTGCCGCCCTCGGTGCAGGGTATGTTATTATAACTGGCTTGGCGTTTACGCTCGAAACACTTGTATGCATCATAGCATTGGTGTTTATGAGCTGGTTGTGCGCCATGGTTGGTTATGACAAAATCATTCAGGTCATCAGTCAAAATAATACAACTAAGAAGGGTTGATTAACAATGCCAAAAGTATTTTTGAGCGCTGGGCACGGAGGTAGCGACCCCGGTGCAGTAGCCGATGGGTTATATGAAAAGACTATAAATTTGAATACTTTGCTAGCTTGCCAGGCAGAGCTGATTCGTCACGGAGTAACGGTTGTGTGCTCCCGTACGACCGACGCCGAAGATCCTGTTCAACGGGAAGTCATCGAGGCTAATGCTTCGGATGCTGATTTGGCAGTTTCCTTTCACGCTAATGCTGGAGGAGGCGACGGGTTCGAGGCCTTTTATTATACTGAGAACGTTGAAGCGGCCGAACTAGCAAAACTATGCGAAAAGTATGTTAAAGCGCTCGGACAAAACAGTCGAGGGCTAAAACGTGGTAATGGATTATACTTCATCAAGAATACTAAAATGACATCTATATTAGTCGAATCGTTCTTCGTAGACAACAAAGATGACGCTAAGATCGGGGATACTATTTCCGAACAAAAAGCGTTCGGCGTTGCCTATGCTAAAGCAATTCTCGAGCATTTGGATATCCCATATAAAACAAAAACGGCTAAAGAATCGATTTATCGTGTTCAAGTGGGCGCTTTTAGATCAAAAGATAATGCCGAGAAAAAACTGAAAACTCTGAAAAAAGCAGGACACGACGCGGTAATCGTAAAGGAGTAACACATGATAAAGTTCAGACAAAAGGGCGACTTCGTTAGGCTCACGCGATACCTGGAGAAAGTGAAGAAGACCGTTAATCTTGGTGATCTCGATAAGTATGGTCGTGCCGGGGTGGCTGCTCTTGCGTCTGCTACTCCTGTAGATACCGGTCTTACTGCTAATTCATGGTACTACAAAATAGTACAAAAAGAAGGTTTAGTTGCTATAACGTTTTGTAACTCAAACATTCAAAATGGTGTTCCGATAGCCATAATCTTACAATATGGTCACGGAACTAATAACGGAGGTTGGGTACAGGGACGAGATTACATCAACCCTGCTATCCAGCCTGTTTTCGATAAACTCACAAATGATGCATGGAGGGAGGTTACTAAGCTTTGAGCACCACGATTGACGAAAGAGTTGTGGAGATGCGGTTTGACAACAAGCATTTCGAAAGCAACGTCAAAACCAGCATGAGCACCCTTGATAAACTTAAAGAGAAGTTGAATCTGTCGGGCGCGTCTAAAGGGTTGGAAAATGTAGGTAGCGCAGCTAAGAACGTCAACATGTCGGGACTCGGTAACGCAGTCGAAGCTGTAAGTGCTAAGTTCTCCGCATTACAGGTAATGGGTGTAACCGCCCTTGCCAACATAACAAACTCGGCGGTTAATGCAGGAAAAAGAATAGCTTCCGCATTGACAATAGACCCTGTGAAGACAGGTTTCTCCGAGTACGAAACAAAAATTAACTCTATACAGACCATCTTGTCGAACACCGCGAGCAAAGGTACGACAATGGAGGACGTAACCAGAGTTATCAATGAATTGAATACTTATGCCGATAAGACGATTTATAACTTCGCCGAAATGACTCGTAATATCGGCACCTTTACCGCTGCAGGTGTAGGTCTTGAAGAATCAGCAGCAGCCATTCAGGGTATCGCTAACTTGGCAGCGGCTTCTGGTTCCACATCCCAGCAAGCATCCACCGCAATGTATCAGCTATCCCAGGCGATTTCTACGGGCACGGTCCGCCTTATGGACTGGAACTCTGTAGTTAATGCCGGTATGGGTGGCGAATTGTTCCAAGAAGCTATCAAGGACACGGCTCGCGAATACGGTGTGGCAGTCGATGACATCATCCAGAAGAATGGATCGTTTAGAGACTCCCTGCAGGACGAATGGCTTACTGCGGATATACTTAACACCACCCTTAAGAAGTTCACTAAGGATGGGGCTAAAGCGTACGCCGACAGCATGGTTAAGTCTGGCAAGTATACGCAAGAACAGGCGGATGCCCTTCTCGCATCGGCACAGAACATGGAAGATGCGGCGACTAAAGTTAAGACGTTTACTCAGCTTTGGGATACTTTGAAGGAATCTGCTCAGTCTGGATGGGCTCAAACTTGGGAACTTATATTCGGTAACTTCGAAGAGGCAAGAGAGTTCTTTTCCGGCTTGTCGGATACCCTCGGTGGTATAATTAGTGCCTCCGCCGACGCTCGCAATAAAATGCTTGGTGGTGCCCTTGGATCAAAATGGGATACGTTCACCACGAAGATTAACGAAGCTGGTATTGCTACAGAAGACCTTGAACGTAAGCTCAAGGAAACTGCGAAAGAAAACGGCTTCGCTATTGACGACCTTATCAAAAAACACGGCTCGTTGGCAAACGCTATAAAAGCCGGCGCGATACCCACAAAACTTATAACCAAAACTCTTAAGAAATTTGCAGGTATAAGCGGCACTGCCGGCGACTCTACCGAGGAAATGACCAAGAAATTGGAGTATTTCCAGAAAGTTGTGGATGATGTATGGCGAGGGGATTATGGCGACGGTGAAGAACGTATCAAAGCTCTCACAGACGCTGGATACGACTATGCTACAGTTCAAGATCTCGTAAATAAAACCGTCGACGGTCACCGACTCTCGATCGAAGATTTATCCGATGCTCAGTTGGAGAATTTGGGTTATACGGAAGAACAAATTTCAGCTATCCGCGACCTCGCGGAGCAGGCTGAGAAAACAGGTACTCCGATTAACGAATTGATCGAGGATATGTCGAAACCTAGCGGTAGACAGCTCCTTATCGAATCGCTCAACAACATTCTTCAATCCCTTATCAAGACATTTGGCGCAGTAAAGCAAGCATGGCGTGAAGTGTTTTGGGGTGATGCTAGCGAGGACGAGATCATACAGCGTAAATCCGATATGATTTATACGCTTATAGAGGCTATACATAAGTTTACGACTTATTTGACGGTTAACGAAGAGCGAGCTGATAAACTCAAACGAACATTTAAAGGTGTATTTGCTATTCTCGACATTATCCTTACGATTGTAGGCGGACCCTTAAAGATAGCTTTTAAAGCTATACTTAAAGTGTTAGATTTGGCGAATATTGACATACTCGATCTGACGGCGAACGTTGGTGACGCAATCGTAGCGTTCCGCGATTGGATAGACGAGAATAACATCTTTGTTAAAGCCATAGAAAAGATCGGTCCGTTCCTTGAAAATGCTGTGGCTGGCGTGAAGGACTGGATCGCGGGTATTAAGGACACCGATAATGTGCCCAAATACATTATTCAAGGTCTCGTAAAAGGTTTGAAAGCCGGCGTTATGGCAGTTGGCGAAGCTGTAGTTGAGATAGGTAGAACTATACTTGACACCATCAAACGAATACTCGGCATACATTCGCCGTCTACTGAATTCTTCGAGATAGGTAAAAACATAATTTTAGGTCTTGTAAATGGTATCGCTGATGGTTTGTCTCTCGTGTGGCGGTCCATAAAGGTAGTGGCGAATACCGTCATCGACTATTTTAGAGAAATCGACCTCGGGCAAATAATAGTAACGGGCATGTTTGTTGGAATGCTCGTGTCTATAATCAAAGTTGCTAACGCCATAGGGAATCTCGTTAGTCCATTAGCGGGACTTGCCGATTTGTTCGAAGAGGTCGGTGATGCGGTCAAAATGGTAGGCAAAGGAATCAAGAATTTCCTCAATGCCAAAGCTCTCGAAGTGAAGTCTCGAGCGTTGTTAAATATGGCCCTCGCTATCGCCATATTGGCGGGTTCGGTATATTTGTTAGCTAAGATGGACACCGGAAAGCTTTGGGCTACTATAGGCGCGCTCGCAGTTCTCGCTTTGGTCGTTACCGCCATGACGCTTGTTGTAAGCAAACTTGGAGAATTCGAACAAGAAGGTGACGGCGAGAAAATCAAAAAATCATACAAAATGGTCGCAGCGTTAGTCGGCATAGCAGGTACTCTCTTACTTGCAGCGTTAGCTCTGAAACTTCTTTCCACGATAGATTTGGATAAAGTTCCGACTGTACTCATAACCCTTGCCGCGGCAGTAAGCGCTATCGCGGCGATATTGGTAGTAATGGGGGTAGTCGTAAAATCGGGATCTGCATCTCAGATGGACGCCGCTAGAAAAACGTTGCTTAAAATATCGATAGCGTTACTGGTGATGGTTGGTGTCGTTAAAGTCGCATCAATGCTTAAACTCGGAGAAGTGGCTAAAGGCGTCGCTGTTATCGTATTGCTTGGTGTTCTCATGGCGGCCCTCATCAAAGTATCGAGCGTGGCAGGCGCAAATGCTTCTAAAGCTGGAGGTATGATACTCATGATGTCGTTTGCCTTGCTTGCATCTATTGCGGCTATAAAGCTCGCGGGCATGCTTTCGCCAGTGGACGTAATTAAAGGTATATTTGTCTTGGGTTTGCTTGGCGTGCTGTTCACGGCATTGATCGCCGTTTCAGCGATTGCCGGTAAAAACGCTATGAAGGCAGGCGCCATGATACTTCTTATGTCAGGTGCGTTCCTTTCCGCGGTAGTAGCGGTGAAACTTGCTGGCATGTTGAAGCCCGAGGAGGTTGCTAACGGTATTCTCGTAATGAGCATGCTCAAAACGCTATTCGTATCGCTCATTGCGATATCACTTTTGGCTGGTAAAAACGCAGCCAAGGCTGGTGTTATGTTGCTCGGTGTAGCCGGCGCAATGCTGATACTTACTGGCGCAATGTTTATCATGAGTAAAATAGATCCGTCCAGACTCGCAGGTGCAACCGCGGCGATGTCTGTATTGTTAACCTTGTTCGCCGTCATGATAGGCGTAAGCAAAATGGCACAAGACGTAAAAGGAACTATCGTAGCAATGGGCATCGTTATCGCGATTCTGGCGGTATCGTTGATGGCCTTAACGTTTATTGATACGAAGAAAGTGTTCGCATCGGTAGGCGCGTTGACCGTCGTTATACTTGCGTTCTCAGTCATGCTTGCATCTTTGAAATCGATAGCAAATAACACCGGCAAACTTCTGGCTCCGATTATCTCGCTGACTGTTGTGGCAGCGGCATTGACTGGATTGATAATGCTTTTGTGTACGGTCGACGCTGGTAAAGCTATACCTGCGGCATTGAGTATATCGATCCTATTGCTGGCTATGTCGGCGTCAATGGCGATTCTCGATAGAGTCGGACGGATCTCGAGCGGCGCATTGGTCAAAATGGCTACCCTCGGTTTGATCGTAGCAGAGCTTGGTATAATCATGGGCTTGCTTACACAGATGAATGTCGAGGCTTCGATTTCCACGGCCGTATCCCTTAGTACATTATTGCTTGCTATGTCTGCCTCGTTGCTACTGCTTAATTTCGTAACGTCGTCTTCATATACCGGCATTGCGTCGTTGGCCTTACTTGGCGTAGTTGTAGGCGAACTAGGACTTGTTCTAGGAGTGTTGAAGACTTTAAATATTGAGTCATCGATGTCGACTGTTACAAGTTTGTCGGTACTACTCATAGCTATGTCCGCCTCGTTAATTTTGTTAGGTGTAGTCGGCGCTATGGGCCCTTCCGCGTTCATAGGAATTGCCGCATTAGCTACTCTTATAGCCGGAATTGGCGGGTTGTTAATAGGCATAGGCGCACTCATGAAGAAGTTCCCACAACTTGAAGAATTCCTAGATAAAGGCATTCCGACTTTAGAGAAAATCGGCCATGCGCTGGGTTCATTCTTCGGAAACATTGTGGGTGGTTTTCTCGGTGGGATCACGTCTGGTTTTGTAGACATTGCCGACAACTTGAGTGAATTCATGGAGCATCTTGATCCGTTCCTTGATGGTGCTAGAAGTATCGACTCTGACGTAATGGAAGGAGTCAAGTCCCTTGCACAAGCAATACTCTTATTGACAGCGGCTGACGTTATACGTGGTTTGAATATATTCGGAAGTGACTCGTCGTTCGCTACATTTGCAGAAGAACTTCCTCTACTCGGCGAAGGACTCCAATCTTTTGCCGAATCTCTTGACGGGTTCAGCGACAATGATGTGAAGCTGGTTGGTCGTTCTGCGGACGCGATCGAAAAGATCGCAGAAGCTTCCACAAACATACCAAACGAAGGCGGATGGCTTGCCAATATCGTGGGCGATAACAGTATATCCGTGTTTGGAGCACAGCTCCCTGCGGTAGGCGGATATTTGACGGCATTCGCGGATTCCCTCGAAGGATTCTCCAAAGAAAAAGTCGACACCATCGAATATGCGGCAGATGCTATTGCTAAAATGGCGGAAGCGGCCGACGGTATTCCAAACCAAGGAGGCGTGGCGAGCTGGTTTGCTGGCGATAACAGTATCGCGTCCTTTGGTGCGCAGATGCCCGGCGTAGGCACTAACCTCGCTCAGTTCGCTTCAAATCTCGGAACGTTCACATATGCGCAAGCTACTACGATCAAATGGGCAGCGAAAGCTATAGCCGAAATGTCTAAAGCTGGCGCTGAAATAAACGGTCAGACACCATTTGGTAGATGGTTATTTGGTGATAATAGCATTGCCGCATTCACCACTGAGATGCCATTGGTGGGTGCTAATTTGGCGTCTTTCGCTTCGAATCTTGGGACATTCACTGTAGCTCAGGCCGCAACCATCGAGTGCGGCGTGCTTGCTATAAAAGCGATGGCTGAAGCTGGCACGCATATAAATGCTCAGTCTGGATTTGGCAAGATATTGTTCGGAGATAACAGCCTTTCTAAATTCGGTGAAGAGATGGCTGGCACGGGTAATAGTTTGGCGTCTTTTGTGTCTAATTTGGGCGAATTCGATCGAACAAAAGTTGCTACTGTGGGGTGCGCAGCAGACGCTATAAAAACAATGGCCGAAGCAGCTACACATATCGACGGACAAAGCGGACTTGGCAAAGTTCTCTTTGGTGATAACAGCCTTTCTAAATTCGGCGAGCAGATGGCTGGCACTGGTGAAAGTTTGGCGTCTTTTGCTTCGAATCTTGGCACATTCTCCGATGCGCAAGTCAGCACGATTGAAAGTGGTGTTGACGCTATCGATGTTCTTGCTAATTTGTCCGGTAACAATCTCAAAGATATAGGCGCGAAATTGCCCAACTTCGGCGATAAACTACCGGGGCTCGCTTCGGACATCAAATCCTTCTGCGAAGGAATGCCCGGTGGTGATAGTATCGATACCGCGGTGAGCAATCTCAAAAAAGTGCTTACGCTCATTAATGAGACGGCATCCGCTAATGTTACTGCGGTTAAGGACTTTACAGATTCGTTAAAGACACTTGGATCGGATGGTGTTACTGCGTTTGTAACCGAGCTCCAATCATCGAAGTCGATCGACGGTGCGAAAAATGCGACTATAAAACTTATGGACTCTGCAATCAAAGGCATTAAGTCCAAATATAAAGACATGAAGAACGCGTTCAAAGACGGAATTTCCGATAGTGTCGCCTCCGTAAAAGACGAACGGAGCAAGTTCTACAGCGCGGGTTCTTATCTGGTGACCGGGTTCTGTAATGGCATAAGCGAGAACTCATACAAAGCTAAAGCTAAAGCTAAGGCTATGGCCGAGGCAGCAGTTGACGCTGCTAACGCCGCGCTTAAGATTAACTCCCCGTCCAAAGTCTTTGCAGGCATAGGTTCCGGTGTAGTAGAAGGCTTCGTCAAGGGTATTAGCGATAACGAAGTCGATTCGCTCAATGCTGTCAACGGTATGGCCGATACGGCGACGAGAGGCTTTAGTGACGCCATTAAACAGGTTAGTGATTTGTTGGACGGAGATATGGATGTTCAGCCTACCATTCGTCCCGTACTCGATTTGAGCGCGGTTAAATCCGGAGCAGGTAGCATCGGTAGCATACTTAACTCCAGGCACCAAGTCGGACTCATGGCTAACGTAGGCACTATTAGTTCGTCTATGCGAAATCAAAATGGAGAAGGTGGCGAGCTTATCTCCGCTATAAATAAACTTCGTAAGGATCTCGGCAAACTTGGTAACACGACAAACATTATCAACGGGGTTACTTACGATGATGGTAGTAATATTAATAACGCAGTCGCATCTATCGTCAGGGCTGCGAAAATGGAAAGGAGGAGATGACAATGGCAGATACCTATACTGTCAAAAAAGGCGATACGTTATGGGCGTTAGCTAAAACGTATAACACCACTGTTGACGCACTCGCTAAGCTTAACAACATCAAAAACCCCAACTTCATCGTTGTAGGTCAGGTGTTGAAGCTCAACGGAACTGCGGATGCAGTCAAGAAGAATACAACATCTAAAGTCCGAATTGACGTATTCGGTCTTCAGAGTAATACTGACCGCACGATGTATGTTACCTGGGCCTTCGACAAAGGTAATGTTGAGAACTATAAGCTCAAATGGAAGTATACGACCGGCGACAAGAAAAGCGATGGCTCACTCATATGGTTCATAAGCGAAGCTACGGCTACTGAAAAACAGGCTACCTATTCTGCCCCCGCTAATGCTGAAACAATCAGAGTTCAAGTGCAGCCTATTGCCAAAAAGCACAAGGTTAACGGAAAAGACACCCCGTATTTCACAGGCGGCGCTGTCGTATCCAATAAATACTCATTTAGCTCAAATCCACCGTCTACTCCTCCTACTCCTACTGTCAAAATAGAGGGTTATACTCTCACAGCTACCCTCGACAACTTGGACCTAAACGCCACGAAGGTACGCTTTCTGGTGCACAAAGACAACTCAAATGATGTATTCCGTCAATCGACAGCTAGTATCGCTAGCGGCCACGCATCCGCGCAGTTTACAGTAGCTGCCGGCAGCGTATATAAAGTTCGTTGTCAGGCCATCCGCGGATCGTTATCGAGCGATTATTCTGATTATTCGAACAATACGGGGACGATCCCAGCTGTTCCGACCGCATTGACGAAATGCGAAGGGCGTAGCGTTACCTCCGTGTATCTTGAATGGGAAGCTGTACCGAATGCTACCAAGTATGATATCGAGTACTCGAAGGATAGGTCTCACTTCGACCTAACCGATCAGACTACTACTATCACGGGTGTTGAAACGACAAAGCGTGAGATAACGGGGCTTGAGTCTGGCGGCGAGTATTTCTTCCGTATACGTTCGGTAAACGACGAAGGTGCATCCGGGTGGTCTGAAATAAGTTCTGTGGCGATCGGTAAAGGTCCCTCGGCGCCGACCACCTGGTCCTCGACCACGACTGCGGTTTCCGGTGAGCCCTTGACATTGTTCTGGGTTCATAACTCCGGCGACGGCTCACCCCAGACCAAAGCCAGGCTCGAGCTAACCATTAATGGCGAAACTCAGACCTATGAGTGGGAATATGAAGTTGAAGAGGACGAGGAGGAAGAAAACGTCACGAAGCACTACGATGCCATAGATACGAGCGCATATGTTGAAGGTACTCGTATCAAATGGCGTGTATGCACTGCAGGCGCGACTAAAGTGTATGGTGCTTGGTCCGTCGAACGAATAATTGACGTCTATGCCCCTCCTTATATCGAGCTAGTAGTAACTGGCTTTGATGGCACTGCGCTTACAACTCTCGAGAAATTTCCCTTTAGAGTGGAAGCTTTAGCAGGTCCGAAAACGCAGCAACCTACGGGATATTATCTTACGATAGTATCACTCGCTGACGATTTCTACGAGACTGTAGACGACACAGGCTCCGTCAAAATGGTTAACTCTGGCGAAGAAGTTTATTCGAAATACTTCGATGCATCGGGCAAATTAGATGTCGAATTGACTGCGAAAGATATGACCCTAGAGAACGGTATAAATTACGAGATTAGATGCACTGCTTCTATGGATTCTGGTTTGACAGCGGATAATTCCACGACGTTTGAGGTTAACTGGACGACCGAAGAATATGAGCCCAATGCGGAGATAGCGGTTGATATTTCAAACTACTCGACGTACATAAGACCGTATTGCGAAGACGAAAATGGAAACCTCATCGATAACGTTGTCCTGTCGGTGTATAGACGCGATTTCGACGGTGAATTTGTCGAATTAGGGACCGACATAGTTAACACTGATAGCACGTTTATCGCCGACCCCCATCCTGCGCTTGATTATGCAAGATACAGGATAATAGCTAAGTCCTTGACCACTGGCTCCGTTAGTTTCTATGATATCCCCGATTATCCAATAGGAGGAAAAGCGGTAGTCTTGACATGGGACGAGTCGTGGACAACGTTCCAAACCGTGGACGAGGAAGTCGAGTTTGAGCAATCACCTGTAACAGGTTCGATGCTTATTCTTCCTTATAATATCGATGTATCCGATAGCCATAGTCCCGACGTTGAACTCGTAGAGTACATAGGTCGTAGACATCCGGTGAGCTACTATGGCACTCAGCGCGGAGAGTCTGCTTCGTGGAACGTTACTGTGGAAAAGAGTGACGCTGAAACGTTGAGCACTTTGCGCAAACTCGCAAGATGGGCGGGTAACGTATATGTCAGAGAACCCTCTGGCAGCGGCTATTGGGCAAGTATCAAGGTCTCGTTCAGTCAGAAACACACAGAGCTTACAATACCAGTAACGATTGATGTAACGAGAGTAGAAGGGGGCGCTTAATATGATAGATTGGCGTTCCTCCATGTCCCAAACTTTCGAGTATTACACCGTCGATCCTAATACATGGAAAGACATTAAGAAACTCGACAATGTCAAGGGCTGTAACATCACTCGAGATGCTGAAGCTGAGACTCTCGGTTCTGCAACTATAGACGTGACAGACTCGGTAGGCGAGTGCTATATACGCGCGTACCTTATAGCAAGTCAAAATGGATTGAAAGAGAAGGTTCCTATGGGCACATTCCTTGTCCAGACACCTTCTTCGAAATTCGATGGTAAGATACGCAACGTTTCGATGGACGCATATACTCCTTTACTTGAACTCAAAGAAAGCTATCCCCCGATTGGATATTCGATGCTTAAGGGCGACGACATCATGAGCGCTGCGTATCGTCTGGTACGAGAGAACGCAAGGGCGCCGGTCGTGGAAACCAAGTGCTCGGATGAGGATTACGCGAAGCTCCTTAATGACTTTGTTGCTGATCCAAGCGAGACATGGCTATCATTCATAACCGACCTAATCGCGAATTCGAAGTACGTATTAGACCTCGATGAATTAGGTCGTATTCTCTTCGCACCGAAGCAGGACGCGTCTTCATTGCAACCCGTTTGGACATTCGGCGATGACGACGGTTCGATATTGTGCCCCGAGATAACAATGGAACACGATTTGTATGGGATTCCCAATGTCGTCGAAGTTGTATACTCGAATGGCAACGAAAACCATTACGTGCGAGTTGTAAACGACGATATAAATAGCCCCACTTCGATCCCTAATCGCGGGCGAGAAATTATACACCGAGTAACAGACCCCGAATTAGCAGGTAACGACCCGTCGGTTAAGCAACTTGAAGCGTACGCCGAAGGACTACTCAGGGAATTATCAACTGTCGAATACTCGATCACTTATACACACGGTTATTGCCCCGTTCGAGTTGGCGACTGTGTATACATAAATTATACTCGAGCAAATTTACGAGGTATCAGAGCAAAGATAGTGAGACAGTCTATCAATTGCACACCAGGATGCCTCGTTAACGAAAAAGCTATTTTTACTGAAAAGTTATGGAGGTGATACACTGTGAGTTTATCCACCGATTTGATTTCGCAATTTGTAAAGGCTACCAAAGATCAAAATGAATCTCCGAAGACTACTACTGTATACGGTAAAGTGGTAAAAAAAGATAGCGTTACATATGTGCAGCTCGATGGCTCCGAGGGTAGATTGACTCCGATATCACCTACCACTACGGACATTGAGGATGGGGATAGGGTTTCGGTCGCTATTAGAAATCACGTAGCGATTATCACTGGCAACCTTACTTCCCCTTCCGCAAGAACCGATACCGTTAAGGTTATAGATGGCAAAGTTGAAGATAATACGAAGAAGATAAACGACTTCGAAATTATCATTGCCGATAAAATTAGCGTAGACGAGTTAAAAGCCGAAATAGCAAGGATCGAAAGCTTGGAGGCTGATAGCGCAACCATCAAAGGTAAATTGGAAGCCAGTGAAGCGGACATTGAATCGCTAAAAACCGATAAGCTTGACGCAGCTACCGCAAACATAGATTTTGCTAAGGTCAAGGACCTCGAAGCTACCAATGCGGAGGTTCATAGTTTCAAAAGTACATACGGCGAATTTACAGTATTGACTGCTGAAAAGTTCGATGCTATCACGGCTAATTTCGAAAGCATGTCTACTAAGTACGCCAATATTGACTTCTCTAACATCGGTAAGGCCACGATGGAATATTTCTATGCACAGTCCGGATTGATCAAAGATGTTACTGTCGGTGACCAGACCATAACAGGTCATCTTGTAGGCGTCACTATCAGCGGAGATTTGATCGAAGGTAACACTATCAAAGCTGAGAAACTCGTAATCAAAGGCTCTGACGGTTTATATTATCAGTTGAATACGGACGGCATGGTTACTGAAGCCGAACAAACAGATCAAAATAGTTTGAATGGCTCGATAATCAAAGCTAAATCCATTACCGCATCCAAGATCAGTGTCAAAGACCTTGTAGCATTTGGAGCCACCATTGGCGGATTCCATATCACGGAAAACTCTTTATATTCTGGTGTAAAGGAAAGCGTAAGTAACACCACCAGGGGCATCTATCTTGATAATGACGGACAGATTGCTTTTGGCGACACTACCAACTTCCTCAAATTCTACAAGGATACCGACGGTAAGTATAAACTCTCTATCTCCGCTGATGAATTGATATTTAGTTCTAGCGGTACGGACGTTGGCACCGCCATTGCTGATGCTCAGGCTGTAGCTGAAGCGGCTAAAAACGAAGTTGAAAACATCCAAGTTGGCGGACGAAACTTGGCACTCAATTCTAAGAGGGAAGTTTCAAACAACGAATATCTCACCATCTCGTATTTTCCCTCCACCCCGCTAGTCGAGGGGGAGCAATACACGATGACCTTGTGTCTCACACCCGCAAGCGGTGCACACTATGTCCCTTATATGTCGGGGGGTTATCAGGCGTTTACCGAATTCCGCCCTACAGGTACTGATAAGCAAATACTCTCGGTCACATTCACAGCCAAGTATTATCCTGGTAGGACTCCCGAAGATAACATTGCGCATTCGCACATAGGTATATATCGAATGCCTAACAACGGCACTGTTACCGATAATACTACAATACATTGGGCAAAAATAGAAAAAGGAACAGTTGCTACTGACTGGACACCCGCGCCTGAGGACGTTGACAGTGCCATTGGTGAAGCTCAGAGTACGGCAGATGATGCTACAACACTTGCCACTAACGCTCAAGCAGATGCTGATGCAGCGCAAACAACGGCGAACACGGCAAGTTCGAAAGCCGATACCGCCCAATCCACTGTGGATGGCGTTAAAACGGATTTGGCGAACAATTATACTAAAAAAACTTTGCCCGATACTCGTAGCGACAACCAAACTCCCGAATGGTATATCGCAAACTATCCTCGTCAGATTGTTACGGAATTCAAGATTACTACCATAATCGGTCTTACTGGCGAACAGTTCTGTACTCTCACTACTACGGTCCCGTGGGCGAATAGCTCCGGCGGCTATCCAAAACAGGTAGCTAAAGTCGGAAATAAAGAATACTGGCGAATAGGAACTTCTGCTACCGCCTGGGGCTCCTGGAACGATCCCGCAGCTACAGCTACGAACTACATGAAGTTTGAGAACAATACGGGTTTGATAGTGGGCGATATGACTGCGTCCACTCTCGGGCGTAACGTTCTTATCGATGCGGATAGTATTGATATTCGTAACGGCACAAGCGTAATGGCTAGTTACCGCGATAATATGATCTTGCTGGGCATGAACAGTCCCTTGTCCGTTATCGATCTTTGTAGCGGTACTGGACAGATTACGTCTTCGGCATTGTCTAGCGGTACAGATTGGTGGAAACTGAACATCAACGCGCAGAACTCAATAGGACTTAATGCTAGTGAGATCACTATGGACTCTCATGTCGATTATTGGGCTGGCGGTTATGCGGACACGATATTTAGACTGAACGCGGCTACACAATGGGGCGACAATACGCTGAATACGATAGATCCGTATTATCATGGCATGTGTTATATCTCTACCCGGTCGTATGACCCGGATAATGGATGGGGTGATAACCATCAATACATTGACATGAACGGTCCAAACGGCATAGTTTTGTCACAAGAATCGACACCCCTTGACGCGGACGCAAATAGTCAACGTGCGGCTATTATAATTCGCTCGGCGTCAGAGCTTATGGCATATGATGATCCGACTATAACCCTCGACGCATCGCTCATCCGTATCACAGACGACATGGGTTTCGGAGCTAATAACGCTTGCATATATGGTACGAAACCTGATGGATCTAGTGTCGCTATACTTACGCTGCAAAACACTAGTGGCAACACAGTTTTAGGTTGGGACAACTATAGTAACAACAACGGCGATACGAACATATACGGCAAAGATGTCCATATCGGTTCTTCTGCCGGCGGTAATGTGTCATTTCGTCCGTACTATCGTGCTGGAGATACTATAAGCAATATTACTTTCAGGGGGGCGGGATACCTCACCGCTTCCAGTAAAGAATTATATTTCGTCGTCCCCCTGGCAAAACCGATAATCGGAAGCCCAATCATCAGCGTGACCTCGGTTAGCGGTTTCAAGTTGCGACAGAATAGTAAATATACACACGGTAGCTCAGACAGTGCATATGTTACGCCGTCCAAGTATGGTGTTACTCTCGACCCTGCTGGTAATTATATTCGTATTGCAGCTACGTTCACTACCGTAACGAATGCCGTTACCAATAGTGCGATCGGTATAGACTGGAACGGCAAGATAACATTCAGCTAATACTAACAACCAAGGAGATTGATATTTATGGCTTTGAATAAACTGATTCGACAGGATGACGGTGTCCCTACCGGTTATCATCGAATAGCATTTGTACAAGTTACAACTAACAGTCATAACAGTATCGCTGTATTTTCGTACATAGACGAAGAATCAAGACGTATGCCATCATCCGCAGAGCATCGCCCGTATTGCAGATCTACTACTTACGAAACAGAATACAGCCCCAACATGACGGTTGAGTTGGCATACGAATACTTAAAAACTTTGCCCGAGTTCGAAGGGGCTACTGATATTTAAGAAAGAGAGGATTTACAATGAGTACACTTATTTGTAAAGACACTATCCAAAGAGTCGGTTACACAATCATTGACGGTATTAAAGTCGTTCAGTATAACTGCGTGATCGATGCTACGAAACCTCAGGATATGCGTATCATCACTTCTAAGCTTAACGAAGAGATGTACAAGAATAACCGCGTAGCTTGCAGAGCTGACCTCGCAACATTTGAAGACGCTGCGTACCAGCTTCAGGAAGAGTACATTGCGAAAATAAGCGGCGACACTGAGGGAACTACAGGGCCCGTAGCGGAATAATCAACGAAGAAGGCGATTCAAAATGGAAGAACTTTGGAATACCCTTGTTGATATGTTTTATCGGTGGGGCGGACCGTCCGTGGTCATAGGCATAATCGGCTTCTGGTTCAAGAGTTATCTCAAGAAAAGAGATGAACGCGAGGAGAAAGTCGAAAAACTTATGATGCTCATGTTGAGAACGGGCCGTGCTAACAATGTTTTAGCGGTTGCCACTGCCAAAGCTGTTCAGCGTATACCGGATGCACATTGCAATGGCGATATGACTGAGGCTTTGGAAGAGGCTGCTGAAATTCAAAATGAAGAGAAAGATCTCTTGATGGACGAAGGTATCAAACATATTTTCGGCGATTGACTACAGGAGGCGTATATGACCAGCGATTACATATTGGTCGGCGGCGAGCTTTACCACTACGGCGTTCTTGGCATGAAGTGGGGTGTTCGCAGAAACACGTCGAGAGCATATACTAAGGCTTCTCGAAAAGCAGATAGATTGGAAAAGAAATCCACGGATCTCAGACTCAAATCTGCTAAACTGCAGAAGAAGGCGCTTAAAAAAGAGATGAAGGCGACTAGCGAGAAACAGTATCAGAAAGCTAGGGAAATGCAGTTTAAAGCTAACAAGCTAAATCTCAAATCCGCTAAAAAAGCTAAGAAATATGAGAAATGGAAAAAACGTATGGAGAACGAGTTCGCAAACGTTAAAATGTCTGATATTTCTAAAGAGTCTATAGACGAAGGAAAGCGCTACGTATACATGCTCGCAAAATGACGCGACGAAGAGGGGCTACTACAACCCCTCTTAAATTTTGCCTGATCGCGAATTATACAAGGCCTATTATGAAAGAAACAGCACATAATTTGAGTTTATGAGGAGGGTTTAAAATGACCATCATTGTAGACAAAGAAGGTTGGGTTGTTAAAATCGTAAAGTGAAAGCTCAGCTTGGGCTTTCTCTTTTGTTTTTTACGCGATCGATACATTCTCTATTATGAAAATAGTATCGAGGAGTGATCAAAATGCTAACAGTATTGAGTAAACTTGTACCAGATATTAAAGATATTCATTATTCGATTTATGTGGAATATTGCGGAGCACAAAGCAAATATTACTGCGAAATGAAAGACATGAAGAAAGCTTTATACTGGTCGAAACTCATGACGAAGTATTTACTAAAACGAGTCGATTTATTAGCAAAGAAGAGAGTCTAGCAAACTCTTTTCTTTTTCTTCGGTTTGATGTATGCGCACAAGAATGAGGGCTTACTTCATACCTAAAAAGAAAAAGCCCCATTTCTAGGGCTTTCGTCTACTTGATTATTATTGATAATTCGTACGGCTCCGAGTGAAACATCTCTTTCTTTGGAATTTTGTCATGACCATACAGGTGTTTATTCTCTCGAGTTAATCGAACCGTAGGCGGGCGATCATACTCGATTTTCTCAATGATATCCTTCAAATGTCTATTCTTTATGGATGCGCTAATGCCTGGATTCTGCAAAATGTCAATCGCTTCTGTAAACTTGATAATTCGTTCTTTATAATCGATTTGCTCCGGCATAGAATCCTTAGCGTCGCATAAAGCTTTATTGATTTCCTCTTTCTCTTTCAGTAACTTTCCATTTAATTCTTTGAAGATATGAGATGGCATACGTTCTTCTGGATCGGGATGTTGTTTTGCTTCCCATTGGAGCTTTTCTGTAACTTCAAGATCATGCAGCTTCTTCTCCAATCCAGCTATGATATTTGCGTGAAGTTTAGCAGAGTCGTCTTGCTTCGTCTCCACGCGTATCTCGTAATCTTCAACTATAGATTTTAAAGACTCACATATGCGTTCCATGACCTCATCAAAACTTGCAGAACCACTCTGACAATGTACTTGATTGTTACATCGAAGCTTTGGTCTAGCATATTCCACTCCTTGGTTCACGTACGTGTTATATCCTATCTTAGAACCGCATTTCTTGCAAACTAGTATTCCGCTTAAAGGATTCTTCAAAGTCGTATCTGTCTTCGAATGATGTCGCTGTCCACGTATTTCTTTGGCTCTGTTAAACAATTCCTCCGAGATAATACCATCGTGCTTACCATTGAATATTAGATACTCATTTATTTTCGCTTTAGGACGAAGTTTCTTAATCTCTTGGTCTTTGATAATTTTGATAGTCTTTCTCCAGTCCCAACGTACGCAGCCGATATAGTGGACGTTCTCCAACATGCTAAAAATCATAGGAGGTCGCCACACATCTTTGCCACCAGGAGTCTTCACTTTCATCTTTTCAAGTCGCCTGCAAATTGCAGTAACGCCGATATCGCCATTGCAATACCATTCGAAGACTAATCGCACGACATCTGCTTGGTCTTTTCTTTCTTCAAGTGTGTGACATATCTTCTTTCCGTTTTGCTTTGTGATTCGTCTAAAACCGAACGGAGCAGTAGAACCTATATAGTTTCCTTCTCGAACGCTGTCAAGCTTTCCACGCAATGATATTTTCTTGAAGTACTCTAGGTATTCATTACCGCGTTTCAATTCGCGTTCGAAAGCATCCCTATCATACTCGTCCCGCAAGTCATATATTTTCCCAGGAGTGATTACGTACGTATTCGTATATCGAAGTAATTTTATTAGCCGACCTGCATCTTCTAAATCCCCACGACTTAAACGCTGGACATCGACCACTATTATTGCTCGTATGGATCGACTCTCAATAGCTTTAAGTAAGCGGAGCATTTCAGGACGGTCGTCAATGGATTCGCCACTACCAACTTCTTTATATTTGTTCTCAGGCGGTATAGGGCCACCAAGGTAACGCTCTGCATATTCCGCTATCATACGTTCGTGCTTTTCCAATACTTCTTCTACTGATAAGTACGGATCATCGAAACGAGATTTACGACCATATTCTAATGTTTCGTCAGCCGTAAACGTTGGATATTCTTTATACATATTATCCCCTTCTTGGTAGTATTTTCTCGTTGTGTCTGACAATTACATCTATTATAATACTTTAGAACATTCGTTCTGCCCCGGACGAAAGGAGAGCCCCGGATGAAAGAAGACTACATATCCCAGATTACAGAACTACTACATACTTGCAATGATCTAGCACTTCTTGACTTGGTACTGCAGATATTAGATAAAAGTATCCAAGAGACGGCTTAAACTTTCTAGTTTGGCTTTATCCAATAACATAAGTTTTTTAACAATACATAATAGAGTTTCATTTATTCTTAGTTGGACAATGATTGCTGCAAGAGCTTCGTTGTCCTTTTGTTTTTCTTCGAAATCCTCAATTAAGTCGGACTTTGAAACGCCGAAGTAGGTTGCTAATTTCTCGATACTGTTTATGCGCGGGTATTTTTTACCATTAACCCAATCTGTCAAAGTTGAGTATGGCATCCCTAACGCATCTGCAATTTCTCTCCTGTCCTTACCGCTTCTACTAATAAACCTTTTCAAATTCTTAGCGAGGATCTCTTTATTACCCAAAGACATTGATTCACCACCTTTTCTGTGTTATTAGAATACCGTAAAAACGCTAATAATGCAAAAACTAACCCTTTAAGCGTTGACAAAGTTATTCTAGGATAGTAATATTTAATCTAGATTAACGCTTTAAGCGTTTTTAATACCGCTTTATGCATGATGAAATGGGGCAGAGCATGAAGAAGTTCGTATATGATAATGCGACGGTGTACATAACAATTCCGACCGAAGCACAGAGGAGAAACATTTGCGAGGCTACGGAGAGGTTTTTACACAAGGCGATTAAGGAGGAAATTCAAAATGGGCATGCGAAGAAAAACTGTAGAAGAATTAGTATCAATAATACTAATGCAAGAACGAGAAATCACTAAACTTAAGAAAAAGCTTCGTCAGGTAAAACAATACATAGAAGTTTACGAGGAATACATCCAAGGAGAAAGCGACAATGGCTACTAAAATACGAGCTGAAGTATCTATTAAGAACAAGTATCGCATTGATAAACACAGGCATTATGAGCTAAAACATTTCTGTTTGCAATACCCTATGTGGAAGAAAGCATATTCAGACTTTGATGACGTGAGTATTCCACTATCTACAATCGAAAGAGTATCGACTAGTAATCTCCCAGGTGATCCAACTGCAAAGAGAGCTTTGATGAAAGCGTACTATTCCGAGCGAATTAACTTGCTGGAGAAAGTTGCTATGGAAGCAGATAGATATTTAGGCGGTTATATACTTAAAGCAGTGACAGAGAATCTCTCTTATACATATTTAAAAACCAAATTAGACATACCTTGCGGGAAAGACATGTACTATGACCGATATAGGAGATTCTTTTGGTTACTGAGTGAAGCAAGAGCTTAATTTATATTTTGGAGGATGATTAAGATGAAGAAAACAATTTTAGTAACAGCAGGAGCCGTAATTATTTCGACAGCAATTTCCTTAGGGGTAAGTAAAGGCCTGCAAATCTTGGCGTTGAAAAGAGCAGAGCGAGAAGCAGAAGAGGAGTCCTATTAGGGCTTCTTTTTTGTTTCGCGAAATTTACAATCTCCTTTATGAAATAATGTCATTTAGGAGGTATAAAAAAATGACGACAAACACTAAAAGAATAGTAACAATCATAGGAATTGTAATATGTATCTTGATACTGTTTCTCATAGTATCAAACACATTTACGACAGAACCTACGACATCGAAGAAGAACGACAGCGTATATAACGTTGATCTTCAGACGGTAGTAGAAATACACTACAAACATGTAGAGAAAGGGGAAAAACTCGTATCTAATGTTAAGGCTGTGTACGAAGCGAAAACTGAAGGAATCATCATATATACGGTTCAATCGGACGACGGAATGATCGTAGACAGAGTCGCATTCGTGTTGGATGAATTATGGGAAGCATTGAAATGAGAATATTACAAGGAATAGCACATGCTATTCTTTTTTTTTCGCAAAAAATACGTCGCCTATTATGAAAAAATTATTATAAAGGAGAAACTTATGGTTAATATTTTTAAAAGCACATGCAAAATCGCATCAAGCAAAACAGAGGTTGGAAAAGTGATATCCGCACTAATCGAGAACAATTGTGGGTCGGAACTATCGATTCGCATAGGAGTCGACGAGTCATATATCTATGAATTCATGGCCTCTGACAAGCAATATTACGCGATCGTAGATAAGCTTAAAGAAATTATCAAAGTTTATTATAAAGATAATTTTGGAAAAGAACTATGCCGAGAGCCTTAATGGCCCTTGGTATTTTTCTTTTTCGCAAGATATACATCTCCTATTATGAAGAAATAATTATAAATTTTAAGGAGGAATTTATCATGTTAGAAATTATTGTATTCGCGATCACGTTCGCAGTGGTTAACACCATTATGGGATTTGCCGTATTGGCACTTATGATGACGAAACCATTTATGAAACGTTATCTGAAGAAGACATTTGAACTGACAAAAGATATCGAAAAAATTTGTGAAGAACTCGAAGAAGAGATAGATTAAGCTTCGGCTTACTCTATTTCTTTTCGCAGAAAATACATAGAGTATTATGAAAGGAGGAGATAGAATGCTTATATTTACGATATTGACATTAATATTAGTCTTGTTAATGTTGTTCACGGTGGTAACTATCGCAACGGTAGGCGCCGCAGGAATAATCATATGCGGAGACGTAATAGTATGTATGGTATTCATAGGATTAATCATTCGTTTCCTATGGAAAAGAAGAAGATGAGTCACGCCGGCTCATTTTCTTTTTATTTTTCTATTCTATTCTAGGTTAAAAACTACTTAATCTAGATTAAAATTTACGCAAAAACCCGTACTCAGGTGACGGAAAACGATGTTATTTTTATATCGTAAAAAATCCCCGGGTGGGTTTTTTCGAAAATACATTCTACGAAAGGAGGGCTATATGGAGTATTTAATAGGATACATAATAGGTGTAGTTACATACGCAATCATATCCACGGTAATGGAATTTGTTAGGAGTGTATGGGGCACATTGAATGTCGATCATTCGGACCCAGGAAAAGATGTCTATCGTATAGATATTGACGACTTAGACTGCTTGAACGTAAAAAAACGTGTAATTCTGCGAGTAAAGCATAGCGATAAGCATTCGCAGAAATAACAGACTCTATTATGAAACGTATTAAACGTTAAATATATTTTAATGGAGGAATGTCTTATGACTACACTTGAAAAAACTATGTATGAGAGAGCTGAACAGCAATTTCGAAGCGCTGAAACGATGGACGCTGGTTCAGAAGATTGCACGAAAGCAACGAACATCGCTAACTGCACGGTGGATCGATTGAACGAATTGCGAAAAATTAGACTTGAGGAAGCAAAGCTCGAACACGAGCGAGCAAAACTTAAGGCTGAAGAACGCGATCGTTTGGTTAAGAACATCATGACGGGCGTGACGTTCGGAGTCGGAGTGCTGGTAACAATTTGGGCGAATATCGATTCGAAGAAATTCGAAGGCGCGTTCACTCACACTACATCAGCAGGTCGACAGTCAGAGAGTAAACTCTTATCATTAATGGATAGAGTTAAAGTCTAATACGACCATAGGAGAGGTTATGGAAACATAACCTCTTCTTTTTGCTCGATCGCGTGATATACACCCCCTATTATGAAACTAATAGAAATTTTAGGGGGTATTTATCATGAGAAAATTTTTATTGGTAATGTTAATAGGAATAGTATTAGCTATGGATATTTACGGAATTGCTAACGAAATCAATGCAAAATTCGAAATGAAAGATGCAAAGGATGAAGTGGCAACGGTCGTATATGTGGAGTAGCTCGATGCTATTCCTTTTAATTTTGAGGAGTTGATTATGAGATACCATTTCGAAAAACCGTCCGTATACTTCTCCATGTACGGAACTACGTATGCATGTGACCATCCAGTATACGATAAATGCACCCTCTATTGTATAGGTAACAAAGGTCTTGCAGTGATTCAGCAAAGATATGACGTTGCGACAAAGCGTACGTGGTGGGGTGAAATCGATCCTTGGCTGACGGACACGTTATATTTACACGAGAAGTTCCAAGATTACTTCAGTGAACGGGCTGGCGAATGTATAGGCAGCCTGTATCCAACCGTTACGCTTCGTCAAATCATGTGGGCTCTAAAGCTGAAACCGGTGGCCAAACAGCGTTGGGAAACATGTTTTGATCGTCGTGATATTTGATTCGCGATAATTACATCCTCCTTTGTGAAATAAACTTATATTTGAGGAGGAACAAACATGTTCAAAACATTAAGATTGGTTCACAAACTGTACCACTGTAAAACTTGCACGGCGATCAGATGGCTCGAATGCGGAGCTATACAGAAAGACGTAAACAGAAGAATCAGAGTATTAGAATGCGAACTTCGTAATAATGAACAGGAGTTAAACGAACTTAAATTATTAAGAAAATATATGAAGGAATGGCCTAGATAATTAGGCCTTTTCTTTTCCTCCGCAAGATTTACATGCGCTTATATGACAAATAAATCATATGGAGGTTTTTACTATGAAAAAAGAAACATTAATAATCATTAGCGAAGCAATCGGAGAAGCTCTTATCGGAGCTAGTCTCGGAGTGGCATTGTCGAAGGCATTACCTAGTACTAACAAGCTTGAGAAAGCGGTGTTATTTACAGGTAGCGCATTGACGGCATTTACCATCGGAAGAACATTCGGTAAAGAGGTATTCGAGCTTTCGAATGAATATTTAGACACGAACATCATGGTTAAATAACTATATGTTAAGGAAAAGATTGAGCTTCGGCTCTTTCTTTTTCGCAAAATTTACAAGCTCCTTTATGAAAAAATTTATTTATTTTAAAGGAGATTTATTATGAAAAAATATTTTAAAAAGATGAGAAAGAACGAATTGATAGATGTTATAGTGTCATCGAGCACTGCCCTGATATGGGTATGTATATGGAAAGCACTTAGCTATCTGTCACAATACGTAAATGCTGATTACAAAACAAAAATCGCATTGTGTATAGTGGGAGTAATAGCGGGCGCACTCGCATTCATATCTAGTACGATGCTAGTGCCGAAAATGATATATGAAATGACAGATTGAGCTTCGGCTCTTTCTTTTTCGCAAAATTTACATCCTCCTTTATGAAAAAATATTTATTTTAAAGGAGATTTTTAAAATGGAACACATGAACGAATTAACAACAAAAGTGAACGGAAGCATTGATAAGCTTATGGGAGCTCTTACTGAGGAATTACAGTTCAAATCGATCAAAGACATGACGGTCGAAGAATTCGAATTGCTCAAAACGACTCTTGAACTCGTCGATTCTTTCAAACAACTTATTGAGAGTTACACGAAAACATTAGCGGAACTCGACGGCAAAATAAACAAAACAACAGAAGATTGAGCTTCGGCTCTTTCTTTTTCCCGATCCGCGAAAAATACATGGTGTATTATGAAAGGGTAATATGACTTTTAGCTCAGGTGGTAGAGCAACACTATAATAGTGTAGGTCACGGGTTCGAATCCCGTAAGGTAATTAGCCTTTTACTTTTATATTTTGCTACTTTTAGTGAAAGGAGAGGGGTAAAATGAACAATTTATTGCACGCTTCCAAGCTATTTCTGAAACGAAATTCTTCGACCATTTTAACGTGTATTGGCGCGGCAGGCGTAGTTGGAACTTCGGTGTTAGCAGTAAAAGCTACTCCGAAAGCAGTCGCGTTATTAGAAATGGCTAAAGAAGAGAAAGGCGAGGATCTCACAGCATTAGAGATAGTCCAGACCGCAGGACCGTCTTATATCCCGGCTTTAATTGTAGGCGCATCTACCATCGCTTGCATATTTAGCGCAAATGCGTTGAATAAACGACAACAAGCGGCACTTATGAGCGCTTATGCGTTGATGGATAGCTCATACAAAGAATACAGAGCTAAAGTCGAAGAGCTGTATGGCGAGGAAACTGGAGCCCAAGTGCGTGCGGAAATCGCGAAGGATCATATCAACGAGGCGGATATTCCGGAGGAAGACGACGGAAAAGAGTTATTCTACGACTATTTCTCCGGCAGGTATTTTCGAGCCAAAATTGAAACGGTCCAGCGCGCAGAGTATAATCTGAACCGTAGTTTGTCCACAAGGGATTATGCGTACCTGAACGAGTTCTATGATGACTTGGACCTTGAGCCGCTAGAGACTGGATGGGCATACGGATGGACCAAAGCTATAAATCTCGAACGTCATTGGCAGGAGTGGGTAGACTTCGTACATGAAAAGACAGTTACCGATGATGGCCTTGAGGTTTATATTCTCAAAATGCATGGCGAGCCAACGTTATATTTCGAAAATTATTACTAACCGCAAAAAATACATGGCCTTATATGAAAGGAGGCGATTATGATGACTAAGAAAATTGATTTCAAAAACATCGACCTTAAGAAAGTGGGGAGTATCCTTGCCATTGGAGTAGCAGCAGTTAGTGCTATCGTCAATGAGGTTGCTTGCCAGAAAGAGAAGGCGGAACTTGAAGAATTAAAAAAATCAGTCGAGATCCTTAAAGGGAAGAAGTCCTAATATGGGGCTTCTTTCTTTTTTATATTTGTTCACGATAGGAGGAGAACAGACATGAACAAAATAAACGTGGCTGGAATATTCAAAACTGTAAAAAACCTAGCCATAGAACACAGCCCCGAAATCTTAACCGGGATCGGCATAGCGGGGATGATTACAACTACTTGCCTTGCTGTAAAAGCGACACCGAAAGCTTTGCAACTCATTGAGGCAAAGAAAGAAGAGATGGGTGTAGACAAATTAACGCCTGTCGAAACGGTGAAAACTGCATGGAAACCTTATGTTCCGGCGGTAATTACGTGCGTAGCTTCCGTAGGCTGCATTATCGGCGCAACTTCGGTCAACCTTCGCAGAAACGCCGCTTTAGCAACTGCTTATAAACTTTCCGAAACGGCACTAACGGAATACAAAGAAAAAGCGGTCGAAGTTGTGGGCGAAAAAAAAGAACAGGCTATCCGAGAAAAAATCGCAGAAGACAACATTAAACAAAACCCTGTAAGTAAGAACGAAGTATTCATCACAGGCAAAGGCGAAACATTATTTCTCGAACCTTTGTCTAAAAGATATTTCAAATCGGACATCGATTATATACGAAAAGCCGAGAACATGCTCAACAAGCAGATGCTGCATGATATTACCGGTTATGTATCATTAAGTGAATTATACGACGAGATAGGCCTCGACCATACTGGGGTCAGCGATGAAATAGGTTGGAATGTCAATAACCTTATAGATATCGAATTCCATGCGGCATTGACGGAGGACGAAAAACCTTGTATAGCCCTCGACTATCAAAACAGTCCGAAGTATAAGTACTACGAACTAATGTAGTTCGCAAAAAATACACACGATATTATGAGAAGCAATTCTTAAATTATTTATATTTTGAAAGGAAACACAAATATGGAAAACTACGAAGTAACAGAAATGGAAGTAACAGACGTAACGACGGAACCGGAATGCGAAACGGAAACGTATTGCGAAAACGGAGGTATAAGCGCAAAAGACGCGATAACCATTGGCGCTGTAACCCTTGTAGGGGCAGCAGCACTTAAATGGCTCGGAAAGAAGCTTAAACCGGTATTCGTAAAAAAAGCGGCTAAGTTCTGCACAAAGAACGGCTACACCGTCGTACCTAACGAAGTTCTTGACGCCGAAGTAGAGGAATCCGTAGAGGAAACCTACGAAGTAGAAGAGGATTGATTCAAAGAGGGAGGTACCTTTAACTAGGTATCTCTCTTTTACTTTTATCGAAAGGATTGAAAAACATGAGCGATTACACAAAACCTACAGGCACACCCTCCAGACCTACAGTGCCTGTGGAAAAGAAAAAAGTAGAAAAAGTCGTTAGCGGAAAGGTTAAGACGAAAAAGAAAGGTGCTGTAACCAAATTCGCAGACGTATTTCTCGCAGAAGATATTAACAACGTAAAAAACTTTCTCGTATCTGATGTCATATTACCGACAATGAAAAAAGCTTTCTATGACCTTATCACAAAAGGTGCGGGCATGTTTATCTATGGTGACCGATCACCTAGAAACGACACTCGTACGGGGGACAGCGTATCTTACAGAAACTATAGTGACTATAGTCGCAACGATCGTCGCTACACATCCTCAGCAAGACCTGTTGGCGGATATAGCTACGAGGATCTTGTATTCGAAAGTTTTGACGAGGCAGATCGAGTACTTACTCAGTTGGACGCGATCATACAAGAATACCATGTTGTATCTGTAGCAGAGCTGTATGAATCCGCCGGTATGGCAGCCAACTACACCGACCACTATTATGGCTGGACAGATATTCATACGGCGAACATCGTTCCTGACAAAGATGGTTGGGTGATAAGAATGCCCAAAGCAACATCTATCAAAAACATGAAATAACAAGAGGTACATTATGAAAGAAAAGAAATCATTCGCTTATAGATGCGGACAGGCAGTAGCTGCAGTATTGTGGGGCTGCCTCACATCTTGTCTCATCGCTATTATGATAGCAGCAACACTCAAATTTATTACAATACTTTTCTAAGTTGAAAGGAGATATTTAAAATGACTAAAGTAGAACTTGTAAATAAAGTAACTCGAACATTCCACAAAGGCATGTTCCAGCTCAAAAAACACAGCCCCGAAATTCTTGTGATCGGTGGCGTCATCGGTACTGTTGTGGCAGGCGTAATGGCTTGTAAAGCTACAACTAAAGTGGATGCGATCCTTGCAAAGGCCAAAGGAGACGTGGACAAAATCCATCGTGTTAAAGATCAGCCCGAACTTAACGAGTTGTATAAGAACGAATACGGCGAAGATTATACAGAATCAACTATGAAGAAAGACCTTGCAGTTGTATACACTAAAACAGGTCTCGAACTTGCTAAAACATACGCTCCGTCCGTGGCAGTGGCAGCGGTATCCATCACGGCTATTCTTGCGGGTAACAATATTCTTCGTCAGCGTGCAGTTGCATACGCTGCAGCGTTCACATCCGTAGATAACAGCTTCAAAGAATACCGCGAGCGTGTTGTTGAGCGCTTCGGTAAAGACCTTGATAAAGAGCTTCGCTACAATATCAGAGCGCAAGAAATAGAAGAAACTGTCGTGAACGAAGATGGCACAGAAGAAAAAGTAACAGTAACCAAACAGGTAATGAACCCTAGCCCGTATGATGAATTCACACGTTGCTTTGATGAGACTTGCACTGGCTGGTGTCGAAATGCCGAAATAAATCTGGCCTATCTGATCGGACAGCAGAGCTTCGTTAACGAACGACTTCAGAGCCGCGGTTACATGTCAGTGAACGATGTATATGAGGCGCTTGGCTTCCAGAAAACAGGCATTGGACAGTGTATCGGCTGGGTATACGATGAGAAAAATCCTGACGTTGCCAACTACATCGACTTCGGTATTCACGATCTTCGAGACCCCGACAAACGCGCATTCGTTAACGGCTATGAGAAATCTATCTGGCTCACATTCAATCCAGATGGAGATCTTAGAACGTTAATTCCTTGAAGGGATGGGTTTGACACCTTCCTTACAGGATCACCGCAAGATTTATTCGACTTCCCTTGGTTCTTCAATATTTGAGGGGCTAAGGGAGAAAGGATGAGATATGAACCAATATTCATATAACGGGCCCGTTATGGAATTTGGTAGATGTATTAACCGACATTGGCAAGGTAGTACGTATGCCCCATCCGAAAGTAAGGCTCGATGTAATCTCATGTACCAATACAAAAAACAGTTTCGTAAAGCGACAGATGCGAAGATTAACTTGCCTGGGAAGATTACGATAACTGGATGAAAAGGGGTATCCCTATGACTGGAAGAGAATTGATTATTTATATTTTACAAAATAATCTTGAAGATGAACCGGTTTTCAATGATGGTAAACTTCTCGGCTTTGTAACTGCAGGCGAAGTCGCGAAGGAAATGGATGTAGGTGTGGCCACAGTATATGTGTGGATACATCAGCGACGACTAGACGGAATATTTATCGGAGGAAAGATTTATATTCCGGCTAATTACGAGTTAAAACCAGAGTATTGACCTCAAGCGAAAGGAGTAATAGATAATGACTGATAAGTTATCTCTTGTTTCTTATACTTTAGCCGCGCTGGCAGGTATTTGTTTTGTAAGCGGTGTCGTCATTATATCCAGCGAAGGGAGAATCTAACATGAACCGACTTCAATCATTGTTAGAAGTGTTAGACTATACATTAGACTCAAAGAAAAAACGGCACATTGCAGGAGGTATTCTATTGAGTATCTCCGTATTATTTGGCGGTTTGGCATTTACCGTCATGACCTTGAAAGTTGAGGAGGAAAGCCTTGAATAAGAAAATTATATTTGCATTTTCCATCGGAGCGGCCATCGGATCGCTTGTAACATGGGGGATGATAAAGAACAAATATGAGCAAATGGCTCAGGAAAAGATTGCTGAGGCGCAAGCAGCACTTGACCGAAAACAAAAAAAAACTACAAAAACACCCGAGGATGTCAGAGCTGAGATAGAGACTAGAGTCGAGGCGCATGAGGAAGCAGTCGAAGAATACGAAGAACTCATCGAAGAGTGTGGATATTCGACCTATTCCCGTGCGGTGAACAGTGATCCTGCTAAACAGAAACTCATATACATTATTCCGCCGTGGGAATATGGTGAAATTGACGGCTATGACGGGGTTGAGCTTACGTACTGGAGTGATGGGGTAGTAACTGACGATCTCGACGAACCAGTAGAAGACATCGAGGGCACCATCGGATACGAATCTCTAAAACATTTCGGAGAGTATGAAGATGATTCAATATGCGTTCGAAACGACATACGCAAAGTCGATTATCAGGTCCTCTACGATGAGAGAGCATATTCGATGGCCATACTGGAGGCATAATGACACGAGATGAGATAAGTAATGGCTATTTTAACTGGATATACAGAATGATGTGCGATGGACGCTATCCTAAGACGATTTCGTTTAAGAAACTTCTATTGCGACTCCATAACATCGAATTCACTTATCTGATACCTAAAGACGCCAACAGAGCAGAAGACGGATTAGATTTACGCAGACGCTATGCTACATTGCCAGAGAACGATGAGCATCACCCTCGTCGAATCATGAATGTTCTGGACGGACCGTGTAGTGTCCTCGAAATGATGGTCGGCTTAGCCGTTCGTTGCGAGGAAACAATCATGGATGATCCTGCATATGGAGACCGTACTAGACAATGGTTTTGGGGGATGCTGTCCAACCTTGGCTTGGGAGGGATGACCGACGAACTCTACAATCGATTCGAAGTAGATCGCATAGTCGCAACACTCCTACGACGAGAGTACGAACCAAATGGCAAGGGCGGATTGTTCACAGTCAGACATTGCGATCGTGATTTACGTACGGTTGAAATCTGGGTTCAGCTCCTGTGGTATATAAACAGTATCAGTTGATATTTACACCATAAAGGAGAATAAAAATGTGCTTGATTTCCTAACAATTGCCGCTCGTCCCCTAAAATCTGGCGGTATCGAGATCTATCCGAGTTTCAAGCTCTATCCGAAAAGTCAGGATCTTATGATTCGAGGTAAGGACTTTTATGCTATATGGGTTGAAGAACGCGGTCTATGGTCTACGGACGAACAAGACGCACTACAATTGATAGATATAGAACTTGATAACTATGCGCGAGAATATCGTCAAAACCATCCTGGGACGAGCGTTAAAGTGCTATATGCGAGAAACTCTGAGTCTGGCGTTATCACTGCCTGGCACAACTTTTGTCAGAAACAGTTGCGAGACTCGTATGTAATACTTGACGAAAATTTGATATTTGCTAACGCCGAAACAACAAAAGAGGATTATGCAAGTAAAAAACTTCACTATCCTCTTGAGGGCGGAGAAACCCCGGCATACGATAAGCTTATTTCTACTTTATATTCTGAAGAAGAAAGACATAAGATAGAATGGGCTATCGGGTCCATCGTGTCGGGGGAATCCAAACATATACAAAAATTCCTTGTACTCTATGGCTCTGCGGGTACAGGTAAATCTACCATCTTGAATATTATCCAGCAGCTTTTCGAAGGATATTATTCAGTATTCGATGCTAAGTCGCTAGGTTCATCCAGTCATCAGTTTGCTTTGGAGGCATTTAAAACGAACCCTCTAGTAGCCATACAGCATGACGGCGACTTGTCGAAGATCGAAGACAATACGAGACTTAACAGTTTGGTTTCACACGAGCTTATGACTGTTAACGAAAAGTTCAAAGGACAATATACGAGCCAATTTAAATGCTTCCTGTTCATGGGCACCAATAAACCCGTAAAGATCACCGATGCGAAATCTGGTCTTATACGACGTTTGATAGACGTAACGCCCTCTGGCAATAAACTCGATCCGAGAGAGTATAAGAATATAATGAACCGAATACCCTTCGAACTTGGCGGCATAGCGAGTCATTGTCTCAATGTATATTTAGACATGCCTGGTGCATACGACAACTATATTCCTATGTCCATGATGGGAGCATCGAATGACTTCTATAACTTCGTTCTTGACGCGTATCACGTATTCAAAACTGAGGACGGAACCACTCGTAAAGCTGCATGGGAGATGTATAAGACCTATTGTGATGATGCAAAAGTGCCTTATCCGTTGAACTTGCGAGCTTTCACCGAGGAGTTGAAGAACTACTTCCATGAATATGCAGACAGATTCAATTGCGATGACGGATCAAGAGTTCGCAGTTATTATAGCGGATTCCGAACTGATAAATTCGAATTCGATATGCCGACGGTTCACAAGATAGAAGATTACAAACCGAAGTTAATGGCAATTGACTCGACTGATTCTATATTTGATATTGCGCGGGCCGACTGCATTGCCCAATATGCATCCTCATACGAAACACCAACCCAAAAATGGGACGATGTAACTACTATATTGTCCGACTTAGACACGACAAAGCTTCATTATGTAAAAGTGCCGGAGAATCATATCGTAATCGACTTTGACCTTAAAGACGAGAACGGTAATAAATCTCTGGCTCTTAATCTTGAAGCTGCTAGCAAATGGCCCGCCACTTACGCCGAACTTAGCAAAAGCGGACGGGGCGTGCATCTCCATTATATGTATACTGGGGATGTTAATAAGCTAAGTCGTGTCTATGACGACTTTATAGAAGTTAAAGTATTCACAGGTAATAGTTCTTTGAGACGCAAGTTCACGAAATGCAACGACTTGCCGATCGCGACAATTAGCTCTGGATTACCATTGAAAGGGGAGGATAAATTGGTTAGTCGAGACGTTATACAAAGCGAAAAAGGACTTAGAACGATGATTAAGCGGAACCTTGGCAAAGAGATCCACGCAAGTACTAAGTCTAGTATCGATTTCATAAATAAGATTTTGACGGATGCATATGAAGATGGGTTGAAGTACGACGTATCAGATATGTACAATGCGGTATTTGACTTTGCTGCAAATAGCACCAATCAGGCCGAATACTGCATGAAACTTGTAACAAAGATGCCGTTCAAATCGGACGAACCGTCTGAAGCGGTATTGAGTAGTGAGGAAGACCCGATAGTATTCTATGACGTAGAGGTATTTCCTAACCTCTTCATAGTTAACTGGAAAGTCGAGGGTAAGGGTAAGCCTGTTGTAAGGATGATTAACCCTAAACCTATTGATATTGAGCCTTTGCTTGGCATGAAGCTGGTCGGCTTTAACTGTCGTAGGTACGACAATCATATGCTCTATGCGAGACTTATGGGTTATACAAACGAACAGTTGTTCAACGCTTCACAGAAAATAATTAATAACGAGCCTGACTGTTTCTTCGGCGAGGCTTATAATATTTCGTACACCGATATTTACGATTTCTCAGCCACAAAGCAAAGCTTGAAAAAATGGGAAATCGAACTTGGCATACACCACCAGGAACTTGGTTTGCCTTGGGATAAGCCTGTGCCAGAGGACTTGTGGGTTAAAGTTGCAGAGTATTGCGATAATGACGTTATTGCTACGGAAGCAGTGTTTAATCATTTGCAGGCGGACTGGATCGCAAGACAGATTCTATCCGACTTGGCAGAGATGTCGGTTAACGATACGACAAACACACTTACCACGAGAATTATATTTGGCAAGGATCGTAAACCCCAGTCTCAGTTCAACTATCGCGATCTCTCAAAGCCGGTATACGAACTTGATAGAGATACTCGTGAATTCTTAAATCGTGCTGCCCCTGAGATGATGGCGCAGAAGCATGGCGAGAAAGAAAGTCTCTTGCCATATTTCGAGGGATACGAATTCGATCATGGCGTATCTACGTATCGTGGGGAAGAAGTAGGCGAAGGCGGATATGTCTACGCTGAACCTGGCATGCACGGACATGTAGCTTTGCTGGATATTGCTTCGATGCATCCTCATAGCACAATTGCAGAGGTATTATTCGGGGTTAAATTCACTACGGCGTTCAAAGAAATCGTTGACGGACGTGTATCGATCAAGCACAAAGCATGGGATGATGTAAACAACATGCTTGAGGGTAAACTGACGAAGTATATTCAAAAGGTTATAGACGGCGAGATTACAAATACTCAGCTTGCTAACGCTTTAAAGATTGCGATTAACTCGGTTTACGGCTTGACTTCGGCCAAGTTCGACAATCCGTTCCGTGATCCTCGTAATATCGATAACATTGTTGCTAAGCGTGGTGCATTGTTCATGATCGACTTGAAACATGCAGTGCAGGAGCAGGGGTATACTGTAGCGCATATTAAGACAGACTCTATTAAGATTCCGGATGCTACACCTCAGATTATCCAGTTCGTAATGGACTTTGGTAAAAAATACGGTTATACCTTTGAGCATGAGGATACGTACGAGAAAATGTGTCTTGTCAATAATGCGGTGTATGTTGCTAAATATAAGAAACCTCACATCGATAAAGAGACAGGTAAAGAGGAATGGTGGACTGCTACCGGCACACAGTTCCAAGTTCCGTATGTATTCAAGAAATTGTTCAGCAAAGAGGCGATCGAGTTCCAAGACGTATGTGAGACCAAATCTGTAACCTCCGCTTTGTATCTTGACATGAATGAAGGCATGCCCGACGTAACATTCTACGAGAACTTAAAACTCGCTAGGGAGAAGAGGGCAGACCAGCTTACGAAAAAAGAACAAAGAATGCTGGACGAATATAGACATCTTACCGACGAAGAACTCGATGCGAAGATCGACGAGGGTCATGCTTATGCGTTTGTCGGAAAAGTTGGTCAGTTCTGTCCGATTAAAGAGGGCGGTAATGGTGGTATATTGTGCCGTGAGAAAGACGGTAAATATTATGCTGCCACCGGTACGAAAGGATATCGTTGGCTTGAGTCAGAGATGGTCAAAGTACTCGGTAAAGAGGATCAGATTGATCGTAGCTATTACGACAAACTGGTAGACGATGCGGTAGATACGATGGGTAAATACGGAGACGTTGAACAGTTTTTGTCCGACGATCCGTGGCCCGAACTTCCGTTTTTGATATAATGTAGGGTAAATATAACCCAAAAAATAACGATATTGATATTTTATAAATTTAAAGGAGAAAACTTATTATGAGACTTACATTTGCACCTAGAGGTATCTTACAGATTGATGATGCGATCATCATGTTCAAAAACTTTTCCGGTAAAGGCGACATGTATAACCGCGAAGGTGATCGCAAATTCGCACTTCGAATAACGGACCAGAGAATAGCAGACGAGCTTATGGAACAGGGCTGGAACGTGAGAGTTAAAGATCCTCGTACTCCCGACGAAGATCCTCTTATCTATCTTGACGTAAAAGTTAAGATGAACGCTCGAGGTCCGGTTGTATATCTTGAGTCTGGCAATGCGGTAAATAAACTCGACGAGCACACTATCGGCTGCCTTGATAGAATCAGCATCGGCAGTGTAGACCTTGATATTCGTCCTTACGACTGGGAACTTCCTAACGGTAAACGTGGTCGTTCTGCGTATTTGCAGTCCATGCGTGTTGTTCAGAGAGTAGACGACCGCTTTGCTGCAAGATATTCTGACGAAGATCCCGATCAGGTTCCGTGGGACTGATTCGCGAAAAAAACACATGATATTACGAAAGACTAAGACTCGGAGGTAAAACTTCGGGTCTTTTCTTTATATTTTAAACCAAACACTTGAGGAGAGTGACCTGTCATGAAACGACAAGAGTACTTGGATTTACAGAAACGACAACAGCAAGAATTCGAAGACTTCCCGATTGCGTACGCATTCAGTGAACAGCAATTGACGGAAGCTTTGGAGAAACTTGGGGCAGAAAAATCCGAGTGTGTGACTGTATTTGGTCACGGTGATGTAGTTAAGAAAAAAGACGTACCGGCACTTATGTCTATGATGAAACGACACACTGTAGAGCTTCATGAGGCACTCAAAGACAAAGAATTTGCAGAAGCAGCTTTCCTCTACGAGATGGACAACCATGAGTACGCTATCAACTGGGATGGCGATGCTGATGTATTGGCTTGTTTCAGTCTCGATGAGAAAAAGCTACACGAGATGGGCTTAGGCGATGCTTATTTTAGAGCACGTCGAGCTCATATGAAACACGCCCAGGAATGGGATATGATTTGAAAGGACAGGAAAAATGCAAGTATTAAGTACAGAAGTTAAAGAAGTTGTTACCGCAAAGGTACGAGCTCTGGAGGGTATTAAATGTGATGTTTGCGGACGAATCATCAAACCTGACCGGTTCCGTAGCCAGAAAAACAAATACTATGACGTCACGACCGGCCACAACGACTGGGGTAATGACAGTTGTGAAAGCAGGAAACATACGGACGTATGCCCAGAGTGCGTTAACGAATTCGTAACTAAATACCTTGATGCGGCTGATGGAACCGAATATATCGAAATCGACCCTGAATTCGTTTGGCCGGAGGATATTAGGACATGAAAATAACGGACGAAGAATTCGATAAATTTTGCTCGTTTTTGAACGTCGACTTTCTCCCCTTTCAGAAGTTGATACTAAGAACGATGATAGAGGAAGAAACGCCTATTAGAGTCGTGATGCCTAGGAAATTAGGTTATTACAACGCATTAATTCAGGCGGAGTCGATATCTCAGATGATAAAGGCAGAAACCGAATTAGAGAACGATCCAAATTTAAGATAAAGGAATGATATTCATGAGAAGCTCACGAGTATTAGAAATGCTTAACCAAAATCGTATTGACGAATTAAAAGCGGCTTTAGAAGATGAGATTTTCACGGAGTCATTAAAAGCAAAACCAAACGCCAAAAAGCGTTATGCATCTATGAAAAGATATATCGCCAACATTAGCGGAGCTAGAGGGATCTTACAGAAACCTTGCGAAGTCGAAATCGAAGGCACCAAGTATACAGCATTCTGTAATGCATGTTCACTAGCTTTGACTCGAGAAACATGTGGTGAGATTCCACTATGCACCGAACCAGATCGTTACCCACCTGTAGCACGCTTACTTAATTACGATGGAACAGAGGGTAAAATTGATTTTGGTAAAGTGATGGCAGAAGCGAAAAGCAAAGGCTACAAGTATACCAAAAACGCAATCCACAGCAATGACTACTTGATGCACTACGGAGGGGCATATTTTATAGTCGCTTTGCTAGATATTACGTACGGTATTATTGACGACGGCAAAGAAGCGATTGTGTACCATATAGATGGTCCTAGACGCCCTTTGACTATCACTACAGATATCGGTGTGGCGGTTGTCATGCCGGTGTTTATTGACGGTGAACCGAATGGCACGGTCATCGAAGCGAACTAGAAAGACGGACTGGCGTTGGGTAAACTCAGCGCTGGTCTTTTATATTTAACTTGAAAAGGAGAACAAAAAATGAAACAGGAATTCTACTACACAACAACCCCCATGAGCACACCCGCAACCCCTAACGACAGACCTCATGACGAGTATGACAAGTTGCTTGGGCTTATAAGAGAGTCGTTCGAAATAGCAACATCGTCCAACAAGCACCTCTTCACAACAAGCGCCGCCGATATGGATCTCTTTGATAGTTTCCTTATCCGTCTCCCTATAGAAGCTCGCCAGCATTACAACTGCAACGAATGTCGTAGATTCATAAACAAATACGGTCATTTGGTAACGATCAATCCGAATGGCGAACTCGAAGCGGTTATGTGGAGTTACGCACCTTCCTTCTTCTCGAAAGCCGTATTTGCGATTCATGATATCGTAAAAAGATCTAAAGTAACTGGCGTATTCCTTACATCCGATAAACGACTCGGCGTTGCTAAGACTGGTATTTGGCATCATATGTCGGTCGATATTCCTGGCACTATGAGGCACAACAAAGTTATATATACAGCGGATCAGGTTATGGCGCAGAGGAAAGAAGAATTCAAGATGCTTGTAGCTGCTCTCAATACCTATAAACTCGAAACAGTTAAAACCGCTGTTAATATTCTCGAATCCGATTCTCTCTATCGCGGAGATAAGGTACTCGGTATAGGTAGATGGTTCCTTAAAGTATATCAGGAAACTGACGCCATAAGAAACAAGACCACGACAAAGCCTTTCTACGCAAACCTTATATGGAAGAAAGTCGCTGAAGCACCTGCCGGTTTCTGTCATGTACGCAGCAGCATGATCGGTACTCTTCTCGATGATATCGAAGACGGATACAGCTTTGAAGAAGTAAAACGTAGATTCGACGAGAAGATGAATCCTCTTAAATACCAGAGACCTCAGACTGCTCCTGGAGCTGGTAATGTAAAAAGAGCGGAGGAGATCGTGGCAAAGCTTGGTCTTGAAAAATCTCTCAAACGTAGATTTGCAAGACTTGATGAAATCAATACTATATGGAAACCTAAGAACGAAATTCTTGCTCCTCTCACGACCACTGGCGTATTCGCTAGTATCAGAACTAAGGAAAAAGAGAAGACTCCGGTAAATGATATTTGTCCTCGTACTAAGACAATGACTTGGGAGAAATTCAGACGTACGGTTCTTGCAGATGCGAAGAAGATAGAGTTGTATAGTCCTAATTATAGATCTGGCTTCGCCGCATTTGTCACGGCGGAAGATAATGACGCTCCTCCGATTGTTCAGTGGGATAACGAAGATCATCGTAACCCTTTCAGCTGGTATCTCTACAGCGGTGGTTCCCGTCCTGAAGCATGGAACTTGGAAAGCGGAGAATACGTGGAAGTAACAGGCGTAGCACCTCAGCCTAACATGTGGCAGTCCGGATACGAACATCAGGGCGAAGGTGTACTGTTCGTGCTTAAAAACTGCAAGGATAGATACAACAAATCGAGTGGGTTGTTCCCTGAAATTCTGAGAAGTGAACTCCGTGAGGTTCGTAGCACGATCGAAGCGTATTCAGCTATGAACAAACTCAGCGGATATGACGAGGCTTCTGCATGCGGTATTCTCATCCAGAATGGATTCACGAAAAACATAACCCTCAGAGTAACAACCGATGTCGGCGTAAGAACATACATGCTCGACAGTTGGGACTAATACATAAAATTTATATTTAACTTGAAAAGGAGAAACATATCATGAGTAAAAAAGTAGAATTCAGCATTAAGGTAACAATGAACGAGAGATGGGTAAACGATTTCTGTTCTATGCTTAACTGGATGCAAAGTTGCGGTAATTTAGGTCATTCTTCTATTGTCGGTTTCTATTCGGACGGAGATGGAGATTTCAGACCGAAATTCGAAATCGATCGTTCGTATGAACAAACAAAAGGTTATTGGGCTAAAGACGGCAAGCCACTTCCCGAACTGGAAGTCATTTTTGATGCTGGTTAAGCAGGCAAATTAATAAAATTTATATCTAGAGAGGAAAACGTTATGGAAGATCAACTTAACTTGAAAATCGAACCTCGTGACGCGAGCATACGAAACATCGTCGATAAAATAATCAAAAGCGACACTCCTAATCCCACATATGACATTATTCGTGGGATATCCGTTAAAGCAGTCGAAATGCAGGAAAACATTATTATGTCCACTATTCAAACTATAGGTGGGACTACGTACGCAGACATCACGATCGATAAGAATAAAGTCATTGACATGCTGCGGAAGTATACAGCGAGGAAAATACTACATATGACGTGCAGAGATGGTGAGAATCCATGCTTTATAATCGACCGTTACACTTGTCCTACTTGCGGAGAGCTTATCTACAAAGAATTAAGCTATTGCGGAACAATGAAGAATCATATCGGTATGAAGAACGACTACTGCCGTTTCTGCGGACAAAAATTAGACTGGTCTGAAAAAGAGGAAGAGAACGAGAAAGAAGCGAGCGATTGCCCGATAATGCCACGCGATCTTGTAACTAAACTCTGTAAGGACGTGCATGCGAAGGTGATCGAAGATATCAAAAAAGCAGGAATGCACCCCATGCATATAAACTTGGCAGCCATCAAGACATTCTCTAAAACTTTGAACGACTTTGCAGAAAAAGAAGCGGCTAAGGCTCGCGCTGAGAAACTCGAGAAAGAAACAGGCTGGATAGCTACGGCGGATAAGATGCCTACGGAAGATGGCGATTATCTAGTGTATGATCCGTTCACGGGTAGCTCTTATGTATACGAGTTCAGTGTCGATAGTATTTCGGACACGAGATATTGGAAGAACAACATAACGCTCTGGATGCCTGTTCCGGAATTACCCAAGAAAGAGGTGTGATATTTATGGATGAAGAAATGACATTCTCAGAAATGGTAGAACTTGCTTATCCTTATACGCTCGAAATATATCCGCTTAATGACGGTAAACTACCAGTTACTGTGTTGAAGTTATCAGTCGGTAATTATTGTTACGCCGGCTACGTATTACAAGAACATTTGAACGACAGGAACTATATTCGTAACTTGATACTTAATGCAAAGCGTAAAATTGATGCCTACGGACTTCGAAAGGGATGATATTTATGGAAAACTGCAAAACTTGCAAAAATGCGATATTTGACGAGATCTGGGGCGATTATAAATGTAAGATTAATCATCTTGTAATCTATAATGTCCAGGACGTGGAAGGGTGCGTCTACTATAAGAAAGGCGAACCTAAAATTTCAGAAGATAATAAATATGATAAGGAGGTAGACGAATGAATCGTTGGATTAGGAGAGTAGTTATATTTCTTGTACGAGTTAGACTGAAACTCAAGAAATATGAGAAATTTAAATTCAAAAATCAGAAGACAGATGCGGTGTACTGGTTCACCGACACTAAAGTCTTGAAGACTGATCTCGGTATTACCACGCGATCCGGAGTTAGCCTTAACTGGCTGCTTAATGACAACTGCGAGATCGAGCGTGTTGATATAAATAAAAAATAACTAAGGAGGATTATGAATGAGAACATTAAAATTCATAGTCAAAGACCAGATTCTCGAAAGAGATCCTAGCTGCAACTTCGAGGGGCTCGTTCCGGGCTCTCAGAAGTATCTTAAAGCTAGTTTCTCTTTTTCTCCCGAGTGGGATGGATACACGAAGGTAGCAGCCTTTTATTCCGCACTCGGAAAGGAGTATCCGCCTCAGATTCTTAAAGATGGATATTCTTGTACCATTCCTGCCGAGGTACTTAAACGTCGCATCGTCAAAGTGCAGATAATCGGTAAGAAAGACGCAACGGTGGTGAAAACAAACAAAATCGCTGTAGAGCAGAACGGGGGTAAATAATGAGTCAAGCAACGGACCTGTTGAATAATTTGACAGACGAGGAGATACTAGCATACGCTGCTTCGCCCGAGACCGAAGAACACATTGTTATCAATGCCGACAGGACTATCACAGTCCCTGAATCGTTAAGAAGAATCGCCGTTCAGTTTGACCATAATGTAGAGACGGTAACGTTCGATGGCCCTAGATATTGGGACAATCACGACTTGTCCACAATGGCTATCAATATTAACTACGAGCTCCCCAATGGCGTAAGAGGCTCATACGAAGTCGAAAATAAAACCGTAGACTCCAAAGATAGTAGTATGATGCACTTTACGTGGCGTATTTCTAATGCAATAACCCCGGCCGCCGGAGCTATAAAATTCTTGGTATGCATCCGTGCTAAGGATGAAGACGGTAACGAGATACTTCATTGGAACTCGGAAATTAATAAGGATATGTATGTATCTGCCGGAATGTGGGCTCCTGAATTATCCACAGTATAACAGAACGGAGGTAAATAATGAGTCAAGCAACAGAGCTTTTGAACGCTATGACCGAAGAGCAGATGTCATTATATGAGACTTCAACTGCAACAGAAGAACATATAACTATAAACGCCGATAGAACAATCACAGTCCCTAAGACATTACATAAAATCGCGGTCCAATACGACCACAATGCTGAAACTGTAATGTTTGATTGCCCTAGATATTGGGATGGATGCGACTTATCGTCGATGGTGTTTTATATCGTCTATGCTCCGCCTAAGAGCACTACGCCTATCTCGTATATCACGAACGATGTAACTATCGACGAAGAAGACCCCAATGTGATGCATTTCTCTTGGTGTATTTCAAGAGCGATGACTGAAAATTACGGGCCTATATCGTTCATCGTATGCGCAAAGACTACGGATGAAGACGGTAACGAAACGATTCGTTGGAATTCCGAAATTAACAAGGACCTTTACATTTCTCCTGGTATGGAGTCGAATGCTTCGGAAGATTCCGGTAACGTACACGACATGGCTACATGGTTATTGCAATATGTGTCGCATATAACTTCTGCCTACGATGTTGCAGTTAAGAACGGTTTTGAAGGAACCGAGGAAGAATGGCTGCTCAGTTTGAAGGGCGAGAAAGGTGATACTGGTGCTACTGGTGCTCAGGGTCCTAGAGGTGAGCAAGGTCCCAGAGGCTATACCGGAGATACTGGACCGCAGGGGCCTAAAGGTGATCCGGGAGAACAGGGCACTGGCGTCACAATATTGGGATCTTACAGTACATATAACGAACTTATTTCAGAACATCCTACCGGTAATATCGGTGACGGTTATCTTGTAGAAGGATATTTGTATGTGTGGATCGAAGTATCCGGCGCATGGGAGAATGTAGGAAACATCAAAGGCCCTAAGGGCGATAAAGGTGATACCGGTCCTCAGGGTATTCCGGGTACGGCTCTTCGCACTCGTATTAATGCCGAAACCCAGATGTGGGAGTATCAAGAACTCGACACAAACGGTAATCCTGTATGGGTTAGCTCTGATCTTAAAGCCGTAGGTCCTAAAGGTGATACTGGAGCTACTGGCCCTAAAGGTGAAGATGGAGCTACTGGCCCTAAAGGTGAAGATGGAAAAGATGGTGCACAAGGTCGACGTGGCACCGGCATTCTCAAAGTGTCAACCTCACTTACGTCTTACACCACTGCTGTCGGCGGAAAAAATCCAATCAAAAGAATGTCGTTGTCGACTATTAAATCCGAAGCCGGTGTGAGTGAGGTTGTAGTGGGTGACCTTATTTCGTACAGCTACTATCTGTACCATATCTATTACATCGACTCGTCCTATGCGTATGCCGATACATACGTCTCGATCAGGGGCGCTACAGGTTCAGCTGGCGCAGCTGGCAAAAACGGAAATGGAATCAAAAATATTAGAATTGAAGAGGTAGTATAATGGCAGATAAGATTTACAAATTGATATTTACAAAAGACGACGGCACGGAAGAAGTCGTACAATTTACTGCACCGCAGGGTCCCCAGGGAATTCAGGGTATTCCGGGTACGGCTGGAGCAGACGGCAAGGATGGCTATACTCCCGTAAAAGGCGTTGACTACATGGGCAAAGAGGAAGCCGAAGCGTATATAGCAACCGAGCTTGCCAAACGCGGACAGCTAAAGCCCGAGCCTGCGCAGACATTGGAAGCTATGACAGACACAACAAAAATGTATGTGTTGCTTGATAAGGAAAGCCCCAATTTTGGTTATATCTTCGCGTGGATGTATACCGAAAAGGTTACAGATGGATATATAAACAAA
>JAEIGA010000774.1_pt1 | contig 47568 bp, 58 predicted proteins | sample 9270691 | NCBI WGS metagenome assembly JAEIGA01 (sample SAMN17057246, study PRJNA624740) | gut metagenome | biome: biome; isolation source: fecal sample | host: Bos grunniens | place: China: Xizang | collected 2019
CAACCCGTTTAGTTAGAGTTCGAATCTTTAACAACCTGTCTCCTTAATTATCATGACAACCATGTATCTTCAGATATGTGTATTTGTCTCTTTCATCCCTTGCCAGTTGGGTTAAACTGGCTTTTTTATTTTCAGAACTATTGTATTTTTTTATTATGAATAATGAAGTTCAAAAGTTGTCTTTTTTGCAAGAGTTCTTCTTTAAAAGATTATATAATCAGCCTGCCAGAGCCCGAGGAAAGAATACGTATGTTCAAGAATTAGTAGATGAAGTAAAACATACTGTAGATAGTTGTGAGGACCTTTTTCTTTGGTTACGACAAAATCTTGATCAGTATTGGGCAACTCGATTCCCCTGGACAGTAGAAGTCACCGGGTTTTCTGATATTCCATATCTGAAGGTTACATTTGATTATAAGTTAAATGAAAAAGGTGAATTATATGTGCTTGATAATTGGTGCTCTAAAAATTCACTAGATATTCCCGATGAATATTTTTCTAAAGGTGAAGTTGAAGTCGATGTAGATGCTCATCTTAATAAAGAACCTAATACGATTGTTATTGATTACAGAACTGAAATATAAGATTATTATGATTTATCTTCCAATTACAGCTATTTTAGGATTTGTTACGCTTGCTTCGTATCTTATATGCACTTGTGAGCAACCGTTTAAAAAGTCATATAATAATCACTTTTTGCATATTCCGATTATTATAGTTTTAGCTCTTATCTTCTTTAGTCTTAAAAATTATGCTTCTCCTACTGCAAATGGTTGTTGGGAGTGGTATAAGGGTAACGCTGGTATTATCCACAAGAAGTTAGATGAGATTCATAATAACATTGCCAATTATAATTTTAGTGAAGCCCGAGCTACCAATTCAAATTGTGTTCTTAAGTTTACAGATAAAATAACCGGTGATGAGCATAGTATTTGGGTGCATGATGATGTTACAACATATATGCATTGGTATATGAATGGACAATTGGTAATCAAGAATGGTACACGTGACCATGAAGAGTTTCCTGGTTTGCATGAAAGTATGTGGGTTTGCAATAGTTTAAATAAACGAATTTTTGAAAAGGTTGAAGATATTGTAGAACGAATCAAACGTTATAATATTTCTAAGCAATTGGGTACACCTACTCTTTTAAGTACAGACCAACCTCAAACTAAAACAATGGAAATTATAGCCCCCGTAACTACAACTATTACTGGTACTGTAACAGAACAGGGACAAACTATTCATACAGAAACTCTATAAATTAATATGATTAAAGCTCTTTTTATTGGTATCTTTTGTTTTAATTGTATTTCTTGTGATAATTCATCTCAGTCTATCCGAGAAGTAGAAATTGAAATGTATGATTGGGAGTGTGGATACATTATTCATGATGGATATAATCAGAGTATTAATATTCATTATGTAAATGATTATACTCGTAACGTTGATAACTCTATCTCTTTTATTGGAGAAGATGGTCTAGTCTGGTATATTCCTTATCCTTATTATAAAATTGAAGTTAATCCTAGGTTGACACCATGCAAATAAAGAGTGTACTTTGTGATCCGATTAGCTTTTCTCCTATTTACGTATTAGAAGATCGGAACTAAAGTAAGCGAGGAAGACCCTAATTATAAAGAAGTACAGGAGATATATTCTCGTCAGTCGTGGAATGAGATTAAAAGTCAGTGGGCTTTCAAACCCGGGGATACTGGATTTGTAGCTTTAGTTGATCAATATGAAGCGATACGTAGAACGATAGATAATAAGATGAGCAATGTATCATCCACTTTTGATAAAGAATTTAATAATCTTGCTAATGGTGCAGATATGTTTAAAAATTGTGAGTGGGTACCTAATTCAACTCAAAGTGCAGTAAGTTCTTGTTGTACTGCATCTAATCAGATTTCACAAGATTATACTAATAGCTGTTGCTCAATTAGAAGTAATGCGGCTTCTGTTAAAGAGGTTGAAGAAGTACAAAAGAATATTAATAAATTAGAGTTTGAGGTTAGTAAGAAGTTTGATAAGATGCAAGAAGAAATAAATGAAAAACTTAATTGGCAAGCTATCTGTTTATATCTAACTTGGGCAATGATTATTGTAATTGGTTTTATGATTTATTTCAAGTCATTCGACGTATCTGTTGAAGTTAATAATCCAATTCAAAATCAAGAAATAATTTTAGAACATGAATAAAGAAAATACAAAATATGCTAATCTTCTATATAATGTTGCAGTTGAAAATGCACATTATTTGAATAGCGCCGAAAAAGAAAATTTAAAGGGACATTTTAATAAACTTGCGAATGATAAATCTCAATCTAATTCTAATGTTGACTTGGATGAAGTTAATGAAAAGTTAGATAAGGTTGTTAAGGCAATATCTTATAGTGCGTCAGAAATACAGCAGCATGTGACATATGCAAAGATTGATTGCCGATATGATATTACTGATAAGCTTAAAGAAGTTGAAGATAATTTAACATCTAAAGGAGCAATGACTTTTGTTGCTGCATGCATCGGTTGTATAATTGCAATTTCAGCTTGTATCTTTATCTTAATTAAGTCATTTGATGTGACTATTGATATCGAAAATCCGAATCCTGAACAAAATATTACAGTAAAGCCCTCTGAATGAGGGCTTTCTTTTTAACAGAACTTTGATAATATAATTTCATGCGAAATTGTGAATACTTAATGACTAATATTTGTTATCGTAATGAAGGTGACGATAAATGGCATTTTTGGTCATATACTGATGGTGATCCAACAGGCCGTGAATACACTGCCTGGTACCCTCCCGATTTGCCTCCATTGTTTGATAAGATAATTGAATATCTTAATTCGCATATTGTTTGTATCTATGAGAAAAAAATTAATCCCGTTGAATTAAAGTTTAATCTCCGTCGTCGTCCAGAACCTGATGAACCGAATTATGGTTCATTAGAAGATTATTGGGAAACTCAGGAATGTATATTTTCAAAATCTAAAACAGAACTTAACTAATATAAAGTCATGAACAACCAAAATCCCTTTGCTGCATTGAATCTTATCAAAGAACATATTTCTGAAAATGAGGCATATGACCGTGAAATTCAGCGTCTTAGAGAAGAGCGTATTCGTATGGATATGTTTATTAAGGAACGAGAGCAGCGATTGAATGAGGAACGTAAACGACGAAATCCCGGTGATTAATATGGAAAATTTTGGAGAACCTTGGCATACAAAGAATCTTCCTCCTTTTGATTTAGTAGAAGGAGAAACATATTTGGTACCATTGAAACTTCTTTCTAAAGAACGACGCTTTGATGGAGGTAGAGGTACTGAATTTTATACATTCGGGCTTGACCACTGGCGAAAGATTACTTTTAGTGATAGTTCAATTCCTGAAATCAAGAAAGATGAAAGAGTTCCAGCTGAAACTTTATATAATATTTTAGATAATAAAGAAGAAATTAGCGAAGAACTTAAAGAACTAGTAAACCAAACTGCCAAACGAAGCACTTTCTGCTAAACAGAACAATACTATAAATAAGGTGACATGACTAAACTAATTACGACATTACTCTGTTCCGTAATGCTACTCTGCAATGCCGCGTATGGTTTTAGCCAGAACTTTGATGTCCGCACAAAGTCTGAGATTACTGCAGAGCAGCTTGATGCAAAGCTGGATAACAGATTAGAAGGTACTGGCCGATATTTTATAGAGGTACAGGAAAAGTACGGTATCAATGCCGAATTCCTTGCAGCAATAGCTATTCACGAAAGTGGAAATGGTAGTTCTGCTGCTGCTCGACGTAAAAATAATTTCTTTGGTTTAATGGGTAAGAAAGGGCAGCTTTTCTTTAGTTCTTCTCATGAATGTATTGATTATGCAGCCCGAACGCTTACTAAGCCTGAAGGTTATTATTTTGGTAGAGGAAGATATACAATATCCCGAATAGCAACTCGATATGCTAGTGATAAAAAGTGGTCATCTCGAATTATTGCTACAATGAAAAGTCTGGGGTAACTCAGACTTTAACTTTTTTACAGCACAGAACAAGAGTAGAATAAAATCGTAAACAACCTAACAACGATTATGATTAATACGCGTTACGCTTCTAATAATTCTTTTTCCGCTCTTTCTGATGTTGAACTCCTTCACAAAGTTCCGTCTATTTTTGCAAATAACCATTCATATCACCGCGATGAGAAGCACTATGCGTTGTTTAACACTGCTAATGTAATTTCTGCTCTTCGCGAGGAAGGTTATTATCCTGTTTATGCTCGAGCCAATGGTAGTCGAAAGGATATTGATGTCGATACTCGCAAGCATATGGTACGTTTTACTCATCGTGATTTCATCGAAAGTCCTCTTGCGGTAAATGATGAACGTCCTGAACTGGTTCTCACTAATTCTCATGATGGTTCTTCTTCTTTCCGTATTATGGCTGGTTTGTTCCGTAAGATATGTGCTAATGGTATGATGGTAATGCAGCAGGATATTGGTGAACAGAGTATTCGACACATTGGTCATAATTTTGATGAAGTAATTAAGTGTTCTCTTAATACTGCAAAGTCAATGGGCGAAATTATGGATACTGTCAATAATATGAAGGGTATTATTCTCAATGAGAAGCAGCGTCGCGATTTGGCTGCGGAAATTGCAGAAATGCGCTTTGGTATTGAGAAGATTAAGACTCCTGAGAACCTTCTTACACTGCGCCGATATGAAGATAATTGGACACCTTCTCTCTATAACACCTTTAACGTTATTCAAGAAAACGTAATCAAAGGTGGTCAACGAGTTACGGACCGTGTAATGCGACCAATTACAAATATTGATACTGATATTGACCTGAATAAAAATATGTGGAATATCGCATATAACCGAATGAATGAGTTGATGGTTGCCTAATTATATAATATTATGTCCGAAACTAAGTGTACTAATTGTAATTCATGTAAAGATTGCAACAATGAGATAGAAACAATTACCAAGTTATCTATTGAGCTAAAAAATAGGTTTTTTAGTAGTTTAGTTGGTAAGAAATATAATAAAAATAATTTTTATGATGCTTTATTTGATTTTTTGGATAAAGAAAAATTAAATGTTAAAGAGGATGAAGAATATTTGTTAGAAGGACCTATTTTTAGAGAAGCACAAACTCTCGGACTAATAAATGATGAAATAATTTTTTCTATTAATAACACTGAGAAAATAGAAAAAGTTCTTACTAAACATATTAAAAAAAGTGGAGTTTATCTTTTTCATTTTCAATATGAGCGAAAAGATGAAGAAAATCTATCCCTTAGTGAAATTTGGAAAAAATGGGATAATATTCCACCTAGAGGCTGGATTTCAACATGGTGTTCTTGTGGTTCCTTTTTTGTAGAAACTGCAGATATGAATATGTCTACTCAACTTAATGATCCGCCAATAGATTCTGTTGATTTATCAGATGCCCATTACAGGCCAGTTCAAATTCTTGTAAGTGAAATGCAGGAATTACAATTTTTGGAAAGCGGAAATATGCGTTTTATTATGAATGAAAATTTGTCATTTATAGCTGCTCCTTATAAGTATGATAAATCATTAATATATTCATTTGTGGATAATCCGTTGGAATTGAAATGATTATAATTTATTGGATTGGTATAATAATTATAACTTTTGTTATATTTTCTCTTATTAAAATACAGCAATTAGATGAAGATGATTTACCAGCAGATAGGGAATCTATAATACATGCGTTATCAGTACTTGCCATAATAGGACTATTCTTTTTTACAACTTCAAAGATTTTTATGAATTTTAGAGATTCCTTAGAGAATAATTCAAGTTTTTATATTATAAAATAGATATTTTTACTCAATATTAAACAGAACTGACATAATAATAAAGTATAACCTATAAACTAATATATGATTAACTACGATTGCATTAAACGTAAGGCCGAAGAGCTCGTGGAGTCCATTAAGGAATTCGATGCGAGCGATTATTTCACCCTGAATTATAAGGAGACTGGTAAGTTTAGCTTCACTTTGCTTTGTCTTGCTGCTGCTCTTTATGGTACAGGTTATCTTGTGAACAAGGTAATTAAGGAAGTAAAGGATAATACTGATAACAAGTAATAAATTTATGGCTGATAAAACTGATACAGAACGTATTGCATATCTCGAGAAGCGAGTTGCTGAACTTCAGAAGGAGCTCGCTGAGGCACAGAATCCACGAATCTTTGGTAAGGTACTTGTAACTCTTATTCTCGTTGGTTTCTGCTATCTCGTATGGAAGTGTCGAACTTTCATTAAGTGGGGTCTTCTTGCTCTTATTAGTTGGTGGATTTTTGGTGGTACTATTACCAATACCTTTAATTCAGTAAGCAAGTGGTGCAATGAGGTAAGTGCTGATTTTAAGGCTTCCAGCAAGGCAGAAGATGAGCATGAACGTCATCTTGAACGTTTGAAGGCCGAGACTGATGCTGCTAACAGCCGTGTTCGTACTGAAGCCGAAGCAACCGCTACAACTACTAAGGCATCTGCTGATGCTGATGTAGCACGTACAACTGCTGATGCTAATGCTCGTACACAGGTCCTCCAGGCTGAAGAGGCTGCTAAGCAGGCTGATTGGGAACGTGGTCAGGCAGAGCGTCGTAATGATGCTGTAAATGATGCTATTCGTAGCGGTCATTGGAATGCATCTACACCTATGACTAATTCTGCGGTAAGTGCTCCTGAGTCTCCTGAGATTGTTAAGCCTTCTACACAGCCGATGCCAATTGCAGAGCCTGAGACAAAGCCAAATGTAACAGTAAATGCTCCTGGGCGTCAACCGACTGTGACACGAACACAAGAAGGTAATACTACTCGAGTTGTTGTACGTTTCTAAAATTAATAACAAAGCCCCTTAATCGGGGCTTATTTTTTATGAAAGTTATTAAAAATATTAATATTGATAATACTCCTGTTTATTTGATTGGAGACTTGCATACGAATTATAAGCAATTTAAGGAACAATTTGAAAATGATAAATCGTTAAGAGATTGTATCTTTATTTTCCTTGGTGATATGGATTTTCGTAATGAAGAGACAGCTTATAGTCAGTTTAAGAAACTTGATAAACAACTTACAGAACGTAATATTGAGTCTTATGTAATTCGAGGTAATCACGATAACCCTAATTTGTGGTATTCTCAGACGGACCTTTGGCTTAGATTTACATCATTTAAACCTATCGATAGCAATACGCGTATCACTATTAATGGTAATGTTGGTATTATTATTTCTGGTGCAGTTACAATTAATCGCGTAGACCTTACAGAAGGTGTAAATTATTGGTCTGAACATGATAAGATTGATTTGCCGCCTGATTTTACTGATTATGGTGAAGGATTAAAGAATATTGATTTTGTTATAGGTCATACCGGTCCAGTTCATAATGATATTTTCAAAGAGCAGCAAACTGGTTGTGAACGTTACTTGAAGGATGGTTTTCTTGTTCAGGATTTAGATAATGAACAGAAACTGCTACGAGGAGTTCTCCGACGTTATCGTCCTAAGCGTTGGTATTGTGGACATTATCATTTTGAAAAAGATACAAAGTTTGTTTGGGATAACTGGTCAGATGATGGTGTAATTCATCTTAAAATTGTTCCTAAACAGAAAATTATGAGAATTGCTTAAAATTATTTTAGAACTATTTTATATTAAAAATATATGGATAAAAATGAATTGATTCGTCTTTTGGCAACTATGAATACTGGAGAGCTTCATGAGATTTATTCTCTTATTCAGCAATATACTGCTAGCGCAGAAACTATTGATTCTTTGAAGCGAGTTTTTGATAGTAATCACCTAATTGAATTTGTTACCGAGGATGGTAATATGATTCTTGCTGATAAGTTTATTGGTGCAACTCCGTTAGGTGAACGTACCGTTCGTGTACAATTTGGTATTCTCGGAATTGTGTGTGATTATCAGCTACAGGTTGATATTGATGTAACTAAGAAGTGGGTGCTAAACTCCAAGATGCCTTTCTATGATTTTGGTATCCTTCCTGCTCCATCTTGTATTGTTAAACTTCCCGAAACTGAAAATGGTAGTCCGAAGCAGATACCATTTGTGCCAATTAAGGGACTTAGTGTATGTAAGTTAGTTCACAATTGCTATAATACCGAAGCATCTGGCACCAGTATTGAATCTAATACGATGAGCTTGCTTAATAAAATTAAGAATAAGATTAATAAGCATGATGTTCCTGAGGAGAAGATTACGCATGAACCTAACTATATTGATAATCCTCCAATGGCATCCCAATCTGTTAATCATATAAAGGAAGAGGAAAGCGTACTTCCTGAACCTTATGCAAAATTGGCTAAAGTTCAGGTAGCTTTAGGCTTAACTGATAAGTGGGTTAATAAGGATTCTTCACATCGAATCGTGTTTAATGTATCTCATTCTTTCACCCATAAGGATGACTCTACAACAACTAAGTCTACAAATAACTATAGTTTTGTATTTGATTCATCTGAATGGAGGGATGAGCAGAAATACTATTATCTCAGCTCAGGTGGTTCTGATAAGAAGGGTGTTTATAGTATTGTAAAGCCTGATGATTTTATAAATGGCTCTGTAACTTGGGACCATAATCGAAAGAATCTTGTTATTACTAATGAGGATAAGACATATATTATTCGTATTACATATATGAAGGATAGCACGATTGTGGATTTGGATGGTGATTCTCGCGGTATTCCTAATGTTTTTAATAACTTGGAGCAGCAATGCAATCTCTAATTTGGTTTTTAACTGATACTGATTTTTCTAAAGAATGGAGTGAAAGCTCCATTCTTGGGAAGATTGGACTATTATATACTACTTGCGGTTTTATTTTTTGCGAAATTATGTCATTGGGCTTAATATATCAAGGATTGAGCCATCTAGTATCTAAATTATTTTAATAAATAAACATTACAATGCGAGTATTAAAAGGAACATATAGAGTATCACTTTGGGAGTTTGTCACAGCATGTGCTAAAAATATTAAAGATTTAACATATACTCGTGAAGAGGCTCATGACTGTGTTGAAATGATTAACAATGGTATTCTTCAGTTTCTTAAGATTTATGTTATTAATGGTGATTTGAAATCTTGTTGCAAACTTATTACAATTGCTCGCGATTTCCTTAATAATAAATTTGCTGATAAAACTGGTCGTTATTATAATGATTATAGCGATGAAGAACGTTTTTATATGGCCCATATTACTAAATTTGATTATATGGAAGTAGTATCTGAAGACCATGAAAAAGTACAGCGTTTAGTAGATCTAATTGGTGTTACTGAATAAACTTTCTTTCTATGTGTGTTTGACCCCGAAGTTAATTCTTCGGGGTTTTTTAATTATCTTAAATTAAATAAAACTTGTATGCTAATCGGTGATATCTTTAAGATTATTAATAAACCAACTAATACTACATTAATTACTGAAGGCGGAAATGCTATTAGTAATGCTTCTCGTATTAACCAAGAAAATGTAGCAGCAACGATGGAAGTTGTTTACAAAAGATTACTTCCACTTTTAGGTATTCGTCAAAATAATACTGCTCTTCTTGGTTCAACTGGTAAAAAACTTCCAGGAGGTACAAGTGGTGATGTTGATTTAGCTGTAGATAAACAGCTTATTATGAAAGTAAATCGTCTTAAAGATACAAAAGAATTTTATGATTTTCTAATTCATGCAGCAGAACGTTTAGGATATGAATTTAATTTCCTTAAAGGATTAGGTATCGTTTCTATTGGTTGGCCAATTGAAAGCGTTGATGGTAAGCAGGATGGTGAAGTTGTTCAGTTGGATATTATGCCATCAGATAATCTTAAGATGACTGCGTGGGGTATGGCTTCTCCTCACCAAAGTGTAGAACAATATAAAGGTGCTGTTAGAGGTGAGCTTCTTTATTGGATTGCAAATGAAATTGATTATAAGGCGCTTAAGCAACAAGCTAATGAACTTACTGGCGAAATAGAAGATCTTGAGTTTGAACGTACTATTTTTAATGGGATGAAAGGTCTTTATCGTATTAAACAAAGTTTCCTTTCTCCTAAAACTGGTAAACGCAAAACTAATAAATGGACAATTGGACGTCAACTTATTGAAGATAATCCTGAAGCTATTGCTAAGTTATTCTTTGGACCGAATGCAACTACCAAAAATTTAATCAGCGCAAAGGAAATCTGGGATGCAATGATGTCTCCTGAGTTTCCATATCCAGATAAACGTAAGTCAATTGTAAAAAATGCAATTAAATCTCTTACTAAATCTGGTATCGATTATCCTCCTTACTTTGATGAATATGTACAAAGTCCATTGAACGAACGTACTGCTACCACATTTGATAGTCCTCGTAAATCAATGACTAAGATTCATCAGATGAAGGCCAGTGAATTTGTTGAGTTTTTACAAGCTCTTAAAGACGCAGGAGTAACTTCTTCTAAAAAATTTGATCTTAGCGAGTTCAATGCTTCAGAAAAGGCAGATGGCCAAGGTGTAAGATTAGTATGTTACGATGGAAAAATTGGTATTGAATCTTCTTATTCAGGTGTTATCTTTAATCCCGGAGCAACTCGTCAGGAATCATTTAGAGAAACTCTTCTTTACTTCCAAAATCAAGAAGCAAATAATCTTTTACAGATAGCAAAAAATACAAATACATGGTATAAGATTACTGGTGAGCTTTTCTATGTAAATGATCCAAGTATTGTAGATGAAGATTCTGGAATTACATTTGTAGCCACGAAGTATGATTCTAAGAAAATGGGTAGAATTGGTGCCATGGTTGTTTTTGATGTTTCAGGAATCACTCCAGATGGTCAGTTAGCAAAACTTGAACCAAATGTTAAGAAACAAATTGTGAAAGCATTCAAGGGACTTTCTAACCCAGAGTTTAAAATTTATGATGATTCTAATTTTGCATGGTCAGGAGAAATAAATCTTACTATTGATTATGATACTGAGATGATGAATCGTATTTTTGAAGAACCTGCTGTATTGCTTACTAAAGAATGTAAAAAACATTTCAAGGAGCTTCAGCAAGCAATTGCCGATGCATTTTCTCGTGAAATTAGAAAGAAGGGTTCAGTTTTAGGATTAAGCGATTCTGAAGTAGAAGGTATTGTATTTGAAATAAATGGTCAGAAATATGGGGCTACTAATTTCAACTGGGCAGAAAAGAAAAAGGAATATTGGAAATCTCAAGATGCTTTCTTTAATAGAATTGCTGAATTCCTTAAGATGCTTACTGGATTTGTTAAGCGTGAAAAGGTTTATGAACTTCTTAAGGCTCCTGACGCTAAGATACATTATGAATTAGTATATCAGAAAGAGCTTCCTCGCTTCCTTACAGATATGCAACGTTTAAAGGATGAATTTGATAATGATACTTCTATTCCTAGGGCAACTAAAAAGCAGCAAGCCAAGTTCTTAGAAACTACATATAAAAAGGTAATGAAGTTGCAACCTAGACTTAGTTCTTTACGCGCATTTGTAAGGCCTGCTTAAATTTTTTAAAAATAGGTATGGGATTATTATCTTTAAATGCAAGAAATAAAAAATTTAAACAAGGAGTTTATATACCAAAAAATAAGGAAAAATTTTTTGGAAAGGATGGATATGCTATCTATCGTTCTGGATTGGAATTAAATTATTTTCGTATTTTAGATAATAACCCAAATGTTTTAAAATGGGGTAGTGAAGAAATTGTTGTGCCCTATTTCTTTGAGAATAAATGGCACAAGTACTATATTGATATATTTGTTATTTTTAAAGTTGGTGAAAACATTAAAAAGTTTATAATTGAATTAAAACCTTATAAACAAACCATACAACCAGTTTGGTCTAAACGCCGTAAACAAAGTACATATCTTAATGAGTGCAGGGAGTTTGCTAAAAACCAATCTAAATGGGAATCGGCTCGTAATTTTGCTACTCAAAAGGGGTGTGAGTTCCATATTTTAACTGAAAAAGATTTGGAAGTAACTTAAATAAAAATTAATGAAGAAATTAAAAAGAAACAATAAACCTTCTCAAAAGCAGTTAATTGAAAATTGGTCTAAAATTGTAGATAAAAGTTTACAAGAAGAACAGTTGAATGAAATTGCCCCGCTTTTAGCGGCCGCTGGTGGAGCATTGGCCAAAGGTGCCGCTGCTGCAGGAAAAGCGGCAGTTAGTGGAGGTAGAGCATTAGCTAATGGTGTAAAAACAGTAGCGTCAAAAGCAGCTCCCGTTATTAAAAATGCAGCGTCTAATATTGTAAATGGAGCTAAAAATGTTGGGCAGAAAATAGCAAATGGAGCAAAAGACCTTATTACTAATGGAGCTAATGCTTTGACACCAACTGATAGCAGTTCTTCTCAAGAGGGCGCTGACGAGCAGGCTCCAAATCAACAACAACAAGGTCAGCAGGCTCCTAATCAACAACAACAACAAGGTCAGCAGGCTCCTAACCCTCAGCTCATTCAGCAACAGATTCAAGAATGGCAAAAACAAAAAGATGAGCTGGAAAAGAAAATAGCAGAATTAAGTTCACAGCTTCCTCAACAATAAGCTAAAAAATATTCTATAAAATACTTCTTGTTTTCTTTAATATCAGTAAGTGCATAATTATTAATTAAATATAAATTAGATATGGCAATCGCATTAAATTTAATTGGTGAAAACTGCCAATATGATACTCGTGACTATGAATTTATTAAAGAGTCTGAGAACGCTGGCGCACCTAAAACTCTTTATATTAAAGGTCCCTTTACAGAAGCGGATCGCCGTAATCGAAATCATCGTATATACCCTCTTCATGAACTTGCTCAGCAGATTAATGAGTTTAATGAGAATTATGTAACTCGCAACCGAGCCTATGGTGAACTGGAGCATCCTGAATACCCACAAATTAATCTTAAGAATGCATGTCACATGATTACTGAGTTAAAACAAGATGGTAATATCTTTTATGGTAAATCTAAGATTCTTCCTACAGAAACTGGTAAGACTGTTGAAATTATTATTGAAGCAGGTGGTACAGTAGGTGTATCTTCTCGTTCACTCGGTAGTGTTGATCCTAAAACGGGTATTGTTTCTAACCTTAGACTTTGTACATTTGATATCGTGTCTGACCCGTCTTCTCAAAGTGCATTTGTTGAGGGTATTCTTGAGAGTAAACAATGGTTTTGTAATAAGGATAATCGTTTCGAAGAAGTATATGAGAACTTTGAAAGCTCTCTTGCTAATCTTCCTAAGCATGAGGTAGATAAGTATCTTTTCGAACAAGTCAGAGAGTTCATGCGTAAATTACATTAAAATTTTATGGGAAAAATTTCTAAAAAGAATATCATCGATGAAAAGACAAAGCGACTTGCTACTTCTTTTATTGATGGTATAATTAATAAAGATAAGAAGAGTGCGTCTAACGCCCTCAAAGAGATGGTAAATAATCGTATTAGTGCTAAGATTCGTAGAGTCGCTCGCACAGAAGAATTAATTTAAAATTTTTAATACAATGTCAGATACAAATAATACAAAAAATATTGCAGAGTTACTTCCAGAGGCGATTGTTAAGAATCTCTCTGATGAGTCAATGTCTGCTCTTAAAGAGGAATTTGAGAGACTTGTAGAATCTAAGGTGGCAGAACGTCTTGCAGTTGCTACTGCTGCTGCTGAAGCTTCTTTTGATGAAGAAACTAATAAGCAGACTAGCGAGCTTGTACATAAAATTGAAGAAGCTCATAAAATTGGTCTTGAAAAGGTCGTAACTCATCTTAATGAGAAATATGAGAATAATCTTCAAAAAGTTCGTAATTACTACAAGAATCAACTTGGTCGCGAGGCTCTTAAATTTAAGAATAAGTTGGTAGAAAGCGTTTCACGATTTATTAATGCTCGCGTTGATAAATTTATTCCGTATAATGAAGTTAAAGCTGCTGTTAAAAATGATTCTGCAATGCGCGTTTTAGAATCATTTAAACAACTTCTTAATGTAAATGAGGCAACATCAAATGCATCTATTCGTTCAGCTATTATGGAGGGTCATAAAATGCTTCAAACTGCCGAAGTTAAGGCACAAAAGGCTATTGAAGAAAAGACAATAGTTGAAAAACAACTTAATGAAATGGCCGAGTCATATGCATTCGAACGCAATATCTCTCAGCTCGACGAGGACCAAAAGAATTTTATGATTCGTATGGCTAAAAAGGCTGGTGTGGGATATGTTAACGAAAACATGTCTTATATTACAAACCTTTACGAGAAGAAACTTATTAATGAACGTAAAGAGCTTGCGCTAAAAGAAATGAACAATCGTAAACGTGCTAAGCTTCAGAACGTTTCTCGTAAAATGCTTGCTGAAAAAACAGCTCCTACAAATACTAAAATGATTAATGAAGATACCGAGCTTTCTTCTTTGATCAATCAAATTGAAAGAGATTTTCAAGATTAATCATTTTTTGAGTAAATAATAATAGTTTTTATAACAAATAGTATATGAAGTTCCAATGAACTTGAGTTATAATAAAAATCAAATAAAAATATTTTAAAATTATGAGTTTAATTTCTACAGAAAATTTCAAAAAGTCTTTGACACAGCAGAATGGTGAGCGCACCAAAAAGGCTGTTTTCCGTTGGAAGAAGCTTCTTGAGAACACTAAGGATTTCGGTACCATCCGCACTAAGGCTGCTAAGGAGTCCACTGCTATGCTTCTCGAGAACCAGTATCGTTACCTCAAGGAGGCTGCTACGAACACTTCTATCTTTGGACCGCAGAATGGTCTTCAGGGTGGTGCTCTTCATGCCACTGACGGTTACGCTCCTGGCGATAATCGTCTTCCTCGTATCTTGATCCCAATGGTTCGTCGTATCTATCCTGCCCTCATGTCCAATGAGGTTGTTGGTGTTCAGCCAATGCCAGGTCCAGTAGCTCTTGGTTTCGCTCTTCGTTACAAGTACCTCAAGGGTGCTCTTCACGCTGGTGATTCCGATACTCGTCACGTACATGAAGGTAAGGACACTCAGACAGGTGAGGAACATACTCCTCGCATGAATGCCCGTGGTATCAAGGGTATTGAGACTAAGGCTTCTATCACTGAGGCAGGTGATCTTCTTACTCTTATTAATGGTCAGGGTTATCCAGAAGCCCAGCCAACTGTTTCTGTAATCGCTGCTGGCGAGAAGTTTGTTGCTACTGCTTCTGCTCTTGTTCAGTCTATTCTTGGTACAATTGCTCAGAGCGTTGCAGATACTGCTGAAGAAGCCAAGTCTGCCGTTCTCACTGCTATTAAGGATGCTCCTAAGTTTGCTGCCCTTCAGGCTGGCATGAATATTGTTGGTGTTTCCTCTTGGAATGACACGGCTCACGCTGATCTCTTTACAACTAAGGAGAACTCTGAAATGGGTTACCAGAAGCTCGATACACGCTTCACTGGTCGTGCTGATGCTCGTCTTGGTGAATCTCTTGCTGGTGGTCGTTGGCAGTTCCGTCCTGAGGACACTGGTATCGCTACCCTCATGCAGCAGTATGAAGGCACTGGCGCTATCGCTAAGACCTCTTTCGGTTTCGAGAAGTGCTCCGTAGAAGCTGGTACACGTCGTCTCAGCACCTCCTGGACACTTGAAACTGAGGAAGACCTCAAGAATACTAACGGTATTGACATCGAGCAGGAAGCTACTCAGCAGATGAGTTACGAGCTTCAGGCTGAAATTGATCGTGAAATGACTGTTCGCATGCTTTACAGCTGCTTGAGCAAGGGTGAGTGGTCTCTTTGGGACGCACAACTTGCTGATGCTCGTTGGCTTGCTGAACGTCAGCGTGCCTTCTATCAGCACCTCATCAAGATGTCCATCCGTATGCAGACTCGCAACCGTCGTGGACCTGCTAACTTTATCGTTTGCACACCTGACGTTGCTGCTCTCCTTGAATCTCTCGACGAGTTCACCACAATGCCTGCTCAGTCCAGTATCTCCACAGGCAACATGGCTACTGCTAAGGTAGGTACTCTCGGTGGCAACCGTTTCAGCGTATATGTTGATACTCGTTCCGCTGTTTATGATGGCTCTGATTATGGCCACGGCTATGATAATATGTTTGAGCAGCCTTCTACTAAGCTTCCTAACTACTGCATGCTTGGTTACAAGGGTGCTGAGAGCTATGACGCCGGTATCATCTACTGCCCATACATTCCGATCATGGTTCAGCAGGCAGTTAACCCAGTTGACTTCACACCTCAGGTTGGTCTCATGACCCGCTACGGCGTTCTTGACAACATCTTCGGTGCTGAGCTCTACTACCACTGCATTATTGTTGATTCCTTCGCTCAGCCTGGTGTTACTGGTGACCTTCGCAAGGTATATCCTGCCGGTTACATTACTCCTGGTATGGCCGAGAACTATAAGGCTGAAACCTTCAGCTATCCTGTTCACGACACAACTAAGGCCTAAATCAATAAAATATAATTTTCAAAAGGTAAGTCTTCGGACTTACCTTTTTTTTACTTTATATTTTTCGGAACTTCATCATAAGTATTAAAGTAAGCTTTATGTTCCGTAAGTACGCATGTAATAAGATAAAAGCGCAGGAAAGTTTACAATATAACAATATTAAAAATTATGAAAATATATAATATCCTTAAAAAGTTGGATGAACAGAAAAAATATTATGAATCTCGTGGTATGCTCGTAGAAGCTGCTACCGTAGAAGAAACTAAGAATCATCTTACAAACTATATTAATACTCAGGTAGTTTCTAAGAAAGAAGTATCTCAGGCCTGGGACGGTGGTGGTTCTAATATTTCTGAATTCATCGAAAAGATTATCACCCTTCTTTCCCAGGTTGCCACACTTCCTAAGGAAGAAATTGAGCAAACCTATAATGTTCAGAACCTTAAGACAATTTATTACTTGATTCATAACTCTAATCTTGAAATGAATCGTATTATTGATGGCATGAAGAGTTCTCAGATTGGTCAGCTTACTCGTTTTGGTAAGAAAGGTAATGTTCTTAAGGGTGAGCTTGGACAAAATATGGACCTTTACACTGAGTTGAAGGCGATGTTACTTTATGAAAATGGTGACTGGGTAAAGCCTCTTGCAGAATTCTATGAAAACTTTGATGCCCGTTCTATTAAGTTAGACACATTAGCTGGAGATGTAAAACGCATTGATGACCTTTTCAGTATGTTTGAATCTACAGGTTTGCCAATGGAATGCATTAAGCGTATTGCTGCTACTACCGGTTCCCAGACTCCTAACCGTGGACGTTTTGAAACTCTCTTCGCGCTTCTTTGTAAAGGTGGTAAGTTCAAGGTGACCGCTAAGACTTCAGGCTATGATGATAAGGAATCTGGTGACGTTATTATCGCTAATAAGGGTATTGAATTAAAGGTTAATGCAGGTTCAGGTGGAGGTCGCATCGGTGGCCAAAAGGGATATAACTCGGTTGAAGCTATTAAAAAGGCTTATAAAACAGAGATGGTTAAATTCGCAAAGAATGTGCTTAAAACTTTTGGTTCTCAAATTCCTAAAGATAATACTGAGTTGGCATTACAATTTGAAGAATTAGTTGGTCCATATACTTTAGGAAATATTGAACTTTCTTTAGATTTAACTAAAGGAGTTCGCAGTGAAGGCATAAAGACTATTGATGAAGTAATTTCTGATATTTGCAATGCTATTATTTCTGTAGTAGGCAATCCTGAGCCTAAAGTTGCGATTGCTGTTAAAAAGGAAGCTCTTAATTTTTATAAATCTATCTGGTGTAATTCTACGGTAGAAGATAAAGTTAATAATAGTATTGCAAAATTGATTGATGATTATGCTGCTAATAGAAGTATTGTTGAGTTTGCTAAAGAAGGTCGTGTATTAGCAGAAACTGATTATTTCGGATTTACTCAACAGGCTTGCGCTAAGTTATTTGCTTATTATGCAGTACTTGAACCATTTGATTATATTTTCATTATTAGCGCAGATAAGAATCTTGATAATGCTAAAATGCTTGTTCTTTCTAATGATAAAGTTAAGAGTTTAGGTAATGCTTCTGCGGAAGAAATAGCTGCATCTGGTTTATACTTTAAGGAGCTTGGTCAGATGTATGGTGCTCCTGCTCGTAAGGTCCGCCCATCAATTGATATTAACTTTTAATATATTTTAGAACTAACTTATAATCCCTCTTAATGAAAGTTAAGAGGGAAATTTTTTATTTTGAGCCTGGCAAGTATGTTTTGGGTGATATTTCTAATCTATTTGAAGAAAGGGATTTTAAAAAGATGAAAGGGACTCTTTCTAAACTTAAAACCCATTCTGGCTTTAATAAGAAATTTAATTTACATTTTTTTAAAGGTATTGACCGTAAATTTATAGATTATATTGAAGATAACTCATATATTATCGCGGAAAATTGTTTAGTGATAGTTCCGGATGAAATGGTTAAGAAAGGACGCTTGATTAATTGTAAACGTATAAATCCAAAAACACAGTTTATAATAGAATATAAATCTGATCAACTCGGTATCGTTGTTTATCTTAAGGAGATAGATGCTCCTGGACCGTTTATGATGTTAGTTCAAGAAAATATTATTAATAAATAAATGTACATGAAACATCATATAAATCGTAAAGGAAAAAATTGTAAAAAAATCCTTTTTAAGGATGAAGATGCTGAAACTCCCGGTACTATTACTCCAACGGGTATATCAACTTCATCTACGACAATTCCAACTAGTAGTGTTAACACTACAAATAGTGACGATAAAAATGAAAAAGACCCCATGATAGAGTATATTTTACAAGAACTTCAAAAGAACAAAGAAAAGCAAGTTCAAGATGCTCAAATGGATTTTGCATACCGTCAGCAGCAAGCTGATCAAATTGTAAAAGATATAGAAGATTATATTCAGAAAAATACCAAAAAGTAATGAATCACTATATTCTAATTGAGTTAGATAATGTTGATAGTACTTTTATCTCTTTAGATGCTGAAGGGGTTTTACACTATTTTGAAATTTTTCAATTGGAAAATATAGAAATTCTTAATACTACTAATCAAATAATAGAAGCACTCAATCAGCAAGAAGCATTATTGGCATTTAGACAAAATTTAAATCTTGACCTACGTAAAAGAACATCGAGAACTTTTTACGAAAAAACTTTAAGGGTTTAAGTGTAAAGTTATATAAAACATTTCTGGATATAAAAACTTTTCAAAATGCCATTTATCTGGCATTTTTTCATTTAGATATAGTTGATAATTATCATAATGTTTTCTCATTTTACTCATAATTGGCCAAGAAGAACCTGAATTAACGAGAGCTAATTGGTAATTATCATCAATATTTTTAGTTTTTAAAAAAGACGTATATTCTTTTTTATCTATAAAAGGTGAAGCTATTATAGGATTATCAAAGTTCATGCATCCTTTTGCCCCAATTATAATAATGTTTTCTTCCAACCATTCTAATGGTGCTTTATATTTCCAAAATTTATTCAGTTGTTTAGCTGCAAATTTTATATTATTATAAATCTCTTTGTCGCTAGTAATAAAAAAGTTACCTTTATTAAGGCGATTTTTGTATTTTAAAAGTTCGGAATAATACAATAATGTATAGCGAAGGCTATCTTTATTTTCTCTAAGTTGTTTTAAAGATTTATTAATTTTTATATGCAAAGAAGATCGTAATAATATGTTTAAAGCATATAATTCAAGATTATTGTAGTTTATTGCATTGTTATATATTCTTTTGGCATCCCAGTCTTTATATAGTTTGGAAGTATAGTAAACATTATTAGTAGTTGCATTATCTTTCCACTTAGTATATCGATTTAAAGAAAAAAGCGAAATACGTTCAGGTACTTCGCTTTCTATAAAAGTTGGTTGAATACCAAAACAATTTACAAGAGAATTACACGGTAATTCTAGCTTAATATGACGTTCCGACGGCATGTTAATTCAAAGATTGCTTTCGAACAAAATTTAAACTGTGTGCATCATAAACACTCATATAGTTGGAACCTCTTTCAGTAAAAGTCACTGTAATTGTATTAGCAGAAACAATTGGTTGTCCAATAATTTGGCCACTAGTTACGTTAATAGATGAAACATAGTTACCCGATTCGGCATCATAAATTGTAATATTATGAGAGTTAGATGCCACTGCTGTATATACTTTATTTGTCATTATTATAATTTATCCAATTTTTAATAAAATTTTTAACTTCTATATCTGTTTCCACAAAAGTAGTAGTAGAATCCTTTATAATAGAAGATAAACTTCTACCTCTATGAAACTCTATTAATTCTTTATAAAATTCAGTTTTATCTTCAAAAATTTCAAAACCAAATAATTCTGCAATATAATCAATAGCTTGACCAGATTTTATGAGATTGATAATTTTATTTTGAAGATAATACCTATGCAAATTTTCTTCTGAACCATATTGTGTAATTTTTTTATTATAATAATCTTCGTAAATCTGTAGCGTTTTCCCGGTTAAATTACATTTAATCTTTTTTAATACTTGACTCATTCTCTCGTTGTAATTTAAATATTTTTTCATCTAATAACGTCATGAACATATCTATTATATTACCAACAAAAGACGTTATAAATCCAAATAAAAATGAATAATATATAATTAAATTATACTCTTGTTCTAAAATAGAGTTAAGCAGAAAAATAAAAAAACCACACCAAAAACCAAGACACTGTGAGCAGCTTAGTAACTTTTCAATATATTTTCCTAAATTCTTATTGATAGTAAAGGCTTTATCTTTTATAAACTCTCTAGGAACATTAAAGATAAAGCCATATTTTAATATCAATAATAAGCCGACTGCGGCAATTACTAACATTAAATTATTCATTCAAAAGCTGTTGTGAATTGGCTTCTATTAGATTAAGTCCATCATTTATCAATTTAGCTTGGGACTTATCAATAATAATTGAATTACCATTATCATCAGTAATCTTTACCATATTATTACCCAAATCTTGCATAGTGGGACAGCATGTTTTACGGGCGCATAAAGTAACTGAGCCGTTGGGATTAAGTTTTAAAATATTTGTCATAGTTATACTAGTTTATCGTTTTTAAATGAAAAGGTGTCGGGATAGGGTTTGAACATATCATCTCGTTGAGAAATTTCTGAACTCAAAATTTCATCCACTTCTTTTGCAAATTGAACTGTTTTTGCATAAAGTTCTTTATAAGTAACATCATTATATTCTATATCAAATTCTACAGAAACTTTAGAAATGATATCCTTTACACAATCAATGAGAGTTTTTTCTACAAAGCCCTCTGATGGGTTAGAAACATTTATTGAAGTATTATTAATTTTTTTCATATTAGATTTCATCATCGTCTTCATCCTCTTCTGACTCTTCTTTATGAATACTTGAAGAGAAGAAGATTCTATTGATATCTGCTGTAATTTTTTCACCAGTTGTTGGGGAAACTGCGCTCAATGCAATTTCTTCTGGTTTCTTCACATATTCTTTAATATATTCTTTAATCTCATCAATAGTTCCTGATGAAAGATTATTAAGAAATTTGATACGATCTTGAATAGAATATTGATTAAAGCGATAGGTATCTCCATTAAACTCAAAACTTACGATATACTTCAAAAGTTCATAAATTTGATATAAATCAGTTACAGAACCAAGATTTAAATCATTAATACTTTTACGCTTTTTATAGGGGCCGAGAGCATTAATTAATAAATTGTTATAACGTCCATCATCAAAAATAGTAGGAACTTCTAAGTTAATTTTAAACTTATTTGCAACAATTGTTTTCTTTGGAGCCTTCGAAACTAAATCTTCTGGCTTTACTTCATACAATTCATATTCTTTGCCATTTGAATAATAAAGCGGTCCAAAGGACACAGTACGAAGTGTATTAATAAAATATGGCTTTGTTTCTAGAGTAATGACTCGTGTTAAGTCAATAACATCATTATTGCAGAACACGGATTCATCTAAAAAATCACTATAGATATTAGCCAATTTAGCAGGAATCTCTACAGCATCAAAGGACCCGCTGAGAATTTTACGTTGTTGCTTATGACTTAACTCTTTAAATGTATAATCTCCTTTTACGAGCTCTGCATTATTATTCTTAAGCTCATTTAGAAGAGTGTCAAATGTTAAACCTTTATTTTCCATTCGTTGTATATTTAAGCTCCCTTTTTATAAAAGTGATAAATATTTTTATGCTTGAGTCGGGTTTCAAAATTTCAGACCTTAAAAATATTCCAACTTTAAAAACTATTGATAATAAGTCTCGTATTGCATATGATAATACATTTTTACTTAGCTATTCTCATACTGTTTACGGTATTAACTACAATAGACAAAACTATAAAATTCCATTAACAGCAATACGTGATGATATAAAAGGTTATATTGGTATAGAAACATTGGTTGCGCCTTGGTCTGAACAATTGAAGATATGGCATGGCTCTTGGGAAAATAGAACTGATAAAAATAAATCGTATGTTCATATTTGGAAAGAAGAAGAATGGGAAGATGAACATTATTTCCCAGAAAAGTTTAAAGATTTAAATAATTCTTTTTATATTATTAAAGATATACCATTACCATTTGAAACATCTGAATATGAAAATATAATGGGAGAAGACCCATATATAGAAGTATCAGACGGGAATGCTTATGCAGTTGGGAGTATAAACTTACCAAAGAAAAAGGTAGACCCTTATCCAGAATCAAATAAAATTGTAACGAAGGATTATGTAGATGAACGTCTTAGCTCTAAACGTTTAATAGAAGTCGGAATTGATTTTACCATAAGAGATTATGATTGTACATATGTTATAAGAAATAAACATCTTATGGGTGATGAACCAATTACAATTAATATACATTATCCAAGAGAAGTCAAAGAAAGAATTCTTCATAACAAATTAGATTTTACTATTTTAATTGAAGGCAAGTTAGAAAATGAACAATGGATTCCGGCATTGAAACACAATCTTTCTTGGAAAATAATTAAAGATTGGGAGTTAGATGATAATAAGGTAATTGAGCCGAAATGGATGAATAAGCTTAATAATCTTCATCCTGATTTAACGGAACGATTATTATATGAAAAATGTCGTTTTGTAATGATTCGTTTTGAATCAGTAACTAATAATATTATATTAAATGAAAGTAAAGAATCAACTGAAGCTGGGGATTTAGTAACAAATATAATTCCATCTGCAGAATTTAGTGTATACGCGCTTTGTGAAAATTTAGTTTATCGTAGAACCGGTATAAATGTAATTCATGATGATATATTAGAAAATGGCACGACATTACGTTTAAATAGTGATTCTATAGATATTAGTGTATCAGAAAATGATAATGAAGATGACATTATTAATATTAATTTAGAGAGTTTAACTGAAGTTAGAGGTGATGATTTTATTAATTCTACTAAAGATTCCAATACTTGGAACTTAAAATTCAACGAAGAACTTCTTCCAGTCGTAACTACTGATATTCTTGAGAAGTATATAAATGTCACAGTAAACAAAGATAAACATCCAATTGAATATCAAATAGGGTTTAATGAAAGTTTATTAAAAGAGCAATATAATAGTTTAGAGATTTACGATATTAATAAAAATCCCATAAATTTAAATGAAGTAAAGGATATAAATTATTTTATAAATGCTAATAATAAAGAAGGAAATTTAAATGAATTAATTATTTGGTTTTATCCACCATCAGAAGATGTTATGGGTAAAAATGTTTCTAAAAATATTAATGCCTTTATTAATGTTGAAAATTATGATATTACTTCATTTAAGTTAATTATAGATGGGTACCCTGATCCTATGGATCTCGAATCATGGGGGACAAATCCAAATTATAAGCAAAGTATTAATTGGACAATGAGCGAATTGCCACCAAAGTTAAAGGCAGGGTATTTGTATAATGTGTCCTTCTCATATCTTAGCCCTATAGTTAAAGCATCATTATCTCCTGAAGAAACTGGTGAAGACTTGAATGAAGACCCTACTTTACCCTCAGTTGGATTTGATAAAGGTCAAATCTTTGCAAGAATTAATTGGTTTACTAAATTAAAAAGTTAACGGTTACCTAACCGTTAACTTTCAAAACGTTTAAAAAAATTAAAAATATAATGATGTTTTAAAATTACGTTATTTTTATTTTTTTCTATTAATTTTGCTTTATCTATTTGGTTTCCATTTATATCAAACCATAAAGAAAATTTTATATTACTTTCTTTACTAATAGTTACTTCAAAATCATCTATTTCTGTAACTTTGAAAATAGATTTAATAGATTGAATAATATAATATTTTAAATAGTCCAAGTTCTCATCTCCTTTTTCTTTTTCTCCTATATAAAAAAGTTTAACTCTATCATAAGAATCTATGTAATGTCTAAATGCTACATCAGGACGAGTTATTTGATGTAAATCAGTAATAGAACCTGGGTTGAAAATAGAGATCTCTTTATGGTCTTCGGGAATAAAACAATATTTTTTAGTTGACATAAAAATATTTATTTTTAAAAAAAAATATAAAAAATATAAAAAAATATAAAAAACGACAAAAATTGATATTAATCTTGAGATATAAATAATATTGTAAGAATTAAACCACCTTACAAAATAACTAACTAAAACTAACAGGCGTAAGCCAAAAACCTAATAACCAAATGATAGAACAGGAGGAAAAAGGTAGGCCTACGCTAAAGCGCAGGTCTTTTTTAGTACCCTGTTAAAACCAAACAAACCACAACAAACCAAACAACCAATAGAATAATAACCACAATGGAATACACACAACCAATGATGACGGTGCCACTTACCACAGCTGGCATAAATGATAATGGATATAACACATGGATGAACAACCCGTTCGCCTATCTTATCTGGATTTACGCCCTTCGTAATTTCGGATTCGGCAATGGCAATGGTGTTGGTGTCGAAGGAATCGGCGCTGATCGAGCCGGTCAGGTTCTCAACGCTTCTCAAGTAGATGCAATCCGTGAAACAGTGGGCAGAATCCTGTCCGACGTACAATGCGGCAATGCTAATGGTATGCGCTTCTTAGAGCAAATTGCTAATGAAGCTCGTGCTAATGGTATAGCAATTACTAACGTAAATGGCACGATTTGCGATGCGAAAACAGCTGTATTAAGTCAGTTGACTAATATGCAGTGGCAGTCTTCCCGCGAAATCGCTAGCGTAGTAGAAGCTATTAATAGCTGTTGCTGCACTACACAAAACAAAATAGATAATCTTGCCTGTGGCATTGAGAAAGAAATCCTCGGTCAGACAACGGCCTTGCAGGGTATGCTTAATGCTAACAGAGAAGCAGCTAACTTAGGATTTGCTAATATCGCAAATGGTATCAGTAATCTTGGGTTCCAGCTTGCACAACAGGATTGTAGTCTTAAGCAGCTTATTACTAATGAAGGTTGCGCAACTCGTCAGCTCATGCGTGACTTACATACTGAAGATATTATAACTCAGAAGAATACCGTAATTGGTGACCTTCAGAATCAGCTCTTCAAGTATAGTCAGGCCGCTCAGACAGCTGAGATTATTAATGCGCTTAAAACTACAACCACAACAACTACAACTCCCTAACCTATAAAAGGATAGGCGGATAATACCGCCTATCCTTTTCCTCATTAAGACAATGGCTACTACATTAACACCATTTCCTACAGTACCGCCAATGCCATTCATGCCAACTCCTTCTTTAAATGAAGACCTTCATAAAACAATTAGAAGTGTAGTTGAAAGCACTATTATAGATGTCATGGATAAACCGGGTGATAAGCTTGGTGAAATTATTAAAAAACATGTAAAAGAATCTATGGAGTGTAAAGAAGTCATGGATAAACTTTCTAAAAAAGTGCATCATCACATGCACAATATAGAAGATACAGACGATGAGAAGTCAGATTTAGAAGTCCTATTCTGTGAAATAGTTGACCACCACAAACACATTAAGAAAGGAAAATCCATATTCGAAATTGAAGGTGAAATCAGCGAAAAGCATAAGGATATGACACCTGAAGAAACCAGAGTCTTATCTTGTTTATTGCGAAGTGATGGACCTGTTCATTTATCTCATATGATTAATATGGATGTGGATGACTTTATAGAAACAATGAGGCATTTAGGAAAACGATTTAAACACTAAAAGAAAAGCCCTGATTCCCAGGGCTTTTCTTTATTCCCACTGGTCAGTTTCATACCAACCATGTTTTTGTAACTTTCGTAAAAATCGTTTATATGCGTTATCAAATCCTTCACGAGTTTTTACTTCTTCTTCACTAATACGAATAGTAAAAGCTGTTTCAACGGGGGTATCATGGATACAATTATCAGGGTCCCATGTATCATACCAATAATTAAAATTTACTAAACAAGATTTACTTGATTTGGATAGTATTATTTCAACTTCATCATAATGAAGCCATATATTGAACTTACATTCATAAGATATATCTTTAGTCCAATTACAAACTTCATTTATAACTTTAAGATACTCTTCGCTACTCATGCAGGGGGATTTCCTTCTTTATTACGATATTCTACTTTAATAGTTTCAGACTTAATTTGTTCAGTATCAAAATGACGCATTTCGGGATTTACATTTCCGAGAGTCTCTTCCGCTGGGAAGAAGAACTGGATAAAATACGTGCCTTTATAACCCCAATCTTCAAGAGCGCTAAGTATTGCCAATATATCATTCTCATCTATAATATCTGTATGTACTGTTGTTCTAACTTCAAAGGGAATTCCCGAATCCTGAATAATCTTAAATGTTTCTTTGAAGTTATAATAATACTTAGTTGAAGGCATAAACAATTGCCACTTATCTTCAGGACACTTAAAATCAAGTGCGATATAATCGACTAACTTATTCTCTATCAAATACTTAACAATATATGGGCTTGAGCCATTAGTATCCAACTTAATCTTATATCCACGATTGCGGGTATAACAAATATCATTAATCAAACGATGAGCATGAACCGTACATTCACCACCTGAAAAAACAATACCATCTAGCTTTCCACGGCGCTCCTCTAGGAACTTAATCACTTCTTCTTGAGGAAGAGTTTCCGCGGTGCCTCGGGCCAGTTCCGCATTATAACAATATGGGCACTTAAATCCGGAACAGCCATTATAGAAAAGAATACCACAAAGATTCTCACCAAAATCAAGCATCGAAAATGGTTCTATACCTGCTATTCGCTTTAAAAATAAATCGTCTCTCATCCTAATATAAATTTTTTAATTCGTTCTTTAACTTTTTCTTTATCCTTTATCCAAGAAATATCACTTACATTTAATAAGTCTATTCTATATTTTTTAAAAAGTTGATTTTTATTTTTATGATATCCGGGGTTCATTCGTTCATGAATTTTATGCCAATAAACACCATTTACTTCAATTCCTTTATTAAGTTCTGGAAGATATATATCTATTTCTTTATAAAATTTAGTAGACTCGTCAAACAAAGTAGTACGGTCATTCGCTTTAACCTTTACCTTTAAACTTTTTACAAATTTTATTATTTCTTTTTCTAACTTATGTTTAGCATATAAACATTTTGGACACCCATGACCATGTAGATGGCTGTAAGGTTTTTGAAGAAAATCGCCATGTTTTTTGCATGTAATAATTAATTTATCATGAGACCTAATATATTCTGATTTAGAATAATCATAAGTATCTCCATGAATCTTTTTAGCATCTGAAATAAATTGTTCGGTAGATTTTACAAATAAGTTTCTACAAATTAAACGACCACATTTCCTACACCCACTACCTTCTAAGTGTCCTTTAATCTGTTGCTTAAATGGTCCATGAATAGGACATATAATTTCTATTTTTTGTGTAATATAATATACAGAATCATTGTCAATATTATATTGGTATTTGTCGCCATGAACTTGTCTTGCTCTTTCAATTATTGATAAACCGGTTGATAATGGTAATCTATTATCATATATGCATCTTTTACATCCTCCACCTTTTAAATGAATACGAATCATCTGATTCATTACTCCATGTTTAGGACAAATAAAATCTATTTTATCTGTTACTCTATAAGAGTCATTGGGATTTAAACTATATGAATATTTCTTTCCATACAATTTTTTGAATTCATTCAAAAGGCTAATACCTGTATATTTTGCATTACCATTTGGTTTTTCTTTATTACATAATTTACAACAATAACCATTTAAATGATTACGAGCATTTTGAATAAACTCTCCATGTACAGGACAAATTATTCTTACCTTCGATGCTATATTTTTGAAATCTAAAGAAACTAATGAATAGTCATAAAAATTATTATGTTTTTCTTTAGCTTCTTCAATAAATTTTTCAACTGTATATTTTATTTTCATTGTTATTATAATTGTATTTATCCCTTAATAACATCTAAAATAACAAGGAAAATAAAATATCACTCGTTCCAACCAAGTCTATAGTCTTTAACAAATCGGTAAGTGTAAAGAGTCACATCTTCTCGAATAAACTCACAACCATCAGCATATTGATTATACGTAGGAAAACCTGATTCCTTCAATATATTCAAAAAGTCATGCATATAAAATGATGTGCACCTATCTACTGATACATTACTAATTTCTTTAAACTTACCTTTACAGTGTAATTCATTTACATATACCTGTTCACAAAGCGGAATATACTCCTTTAGAAGCTGAACACCACCGATAATCCAAATATTATCAGAAGATTTTCTATACCACTTATCAAACTGCTCTTTGGTAAGATAATTTACAGGGTCCTTATAGCGGTATAAAGGATTTTCTTTTGCCAACTTTTCGGGGTCAGAAGTAATAACAATATTCATCTTACGACCCGGAAGAGGTTTGCGGTCAAGAGAATCCCAAGTAGCTCGACCCATTACAACAATAGCATCTTTCGTAACATGTTTAAAGATTTTCATGTCAGCCTTTACAGCCGATTGCGCTCCCAAATCGGGAATAACCTGAGAAGGGAGCTTGCCATCAATGCCTACAATGTTACGATTATATAGACAAAAAATAGCATTCATTATCTGTAAAGAGCAAAAGAAATCTGTGTACCGGAATTAAACTTTACCTTGTACCAGTCAAGAAAGTTATCTTCAACTGTCTTTGCTACATTATGCACACTCTTGATACCATCATTTCCCATAGAAATATCTTGAATCAGACGACTAAATTTTTTAAATCCTTCAACGGTATCAATATCAGTAACCAAAACATCTGGCAGTTCAGAATTACTAGTAAATCGAATACTAGCAATCTTGTAATCATAAGCGCGAGGTTCAAGTTCACAAGGAACTGAATTAAAAGAGCAATTAGCAGCCCAACCTCCAAACAGCATATTAATTGCGTGTGCACCACTGGCATAAACTTGTTTGCGCATGCCATTAAGAATACGTACCTCAGTGGGATTCCCTGTCTTTTTATAATTTACCTTTGCATTAATCATCAACCAATGGAAAATATAATCCTTCTGGTCAAATCCACCCTGTGCGTAAAACTTTTCATAATCAATCCACTTACCGGCTTTAGTCTTTACCTGTGCCAGCAGAGCATGAGTACGGTCGGAACTTTCAGTAAAATATCGTTCTTTAATCATAATATGTAATTTTTAATATAGTTCTGAATATAAAAAAGTTTACACACGTAACCCGGGTTACGTAAATAGATATATGATGAAGATAATACCGGGATTTGATGGAAAATATTCTATTACAGAAGATGGAAAAGTTTGGTCAAATGCAACTAATAAATTTTTAACACCTCAAATTGTAAAAGGATATATCAAATATATGTTATTTTTTAATGGAAAAGGAATTTATAGATATGCCCATAGACTTTTATGGTTAACATTTAATGGTGAAATTCCTTTAGGTTATGAAATTAACCATAAAAATGAAATAAGAAATGATAATCGCTTAGAAAATTTAGAGCTTCTTACCCATTATGATAATTTAATGTATGGTAATAGAACTGAAAAACATAGAGAAAGTTTAAAAAAATCTAAAAGATTACCTAGACGCGGTAAATGTAATTTTGCAAAAAAGTATATTTTTAGTAATAAGTCTTCAGGTGGCAAATTTTATTTTAATTGTTTATTAGATGCATGTGAATTATTCAATATTAAAGATTGGACATTTCAATATTTGATAAAGAAAATGAAGAGAAAAAATCAAAAAACTATTTGTATTAATGATGAAGAATATTATATAAAAAGCTGGCTTAACGCCAGCTTTTAATCACTTACCACAAGCACATGCTTCAGTAAAATAAACTCGTTCGGCAGCTTCACTTTGCTTACCCGTATTAAACGAGTTTTTATTTCTAATATAACCCATTTTCCACGCCCCCGCCGAATTACCAGCAGGGGCTTCCCTACATAACGCGGGAGTACGACTCACAAGGAGTACGTTCTGCCGCGTATTTGTTCAATAATTCTATTCGACTCATAATTGTAAAAGTATTTACTTTTTAGTATTTGACTGAAATTTGCTATGATTTTTGACAAAAGTAAGCCATTGAGTTTAGTTTCAATGGCTTACTGCCTTAAAAATATTTTTAAAAAATTTTCACTTATTAAAATCCAATTCGTCAGCGTGCTTTAACATGATTTCTTTATCACAAAGCGGGCAGAATTCATGGTCACCGCTGATGTATCCATGTTTCGGACATACTGAGAATGAAGGAGTTATGGAAATATAAGGAAGACGATAATTAGTTAACACCTTCTTAACCAACTGCTTACATACCTCAGGGGAAGAAACACGTTCATTCATATAAAGGTGAAGAACAGTACCACCAGTATATTTCTTCTGAAGGTCATCCTGAAGCTCAAGAACGGCAAACGGGTCAGCAGAGAAGTCAACAGGAAGCTGAGAAGAGTTAGTATAGTAAGGAGCATCCTCATAACCAGCCTGGATAATATCATCAAAACGCTTTGCGTCTTCACGAGCGAATCGATAAGTGGTCCCTTCTGCTGGAGTTGCCTCAAGATTATAAAGATTACCAGTCTCATCCTGATAGCGCAGAAGCTGTGCATTTATGAAATCAAGAAGTTCCTTAGCCATTTGCTGACCGCGAGAATCCGCAATATCATACTCATCATTCGTAAAGTTGCGAATCATCTCATTCATACCATTAACACCGATAGTAGAGAAGAAAGTATCAAAGGTATTAATGTAGCGACGAGTATATGGGAAAAGACCCATTTCATTAAGCTCAACTACCTTCTTGCGCTTCTTTTCAAGAGTAGAAGAAGCCATATCACAAAGTTCCTTCAAACGCTTCTTCATGTCTTCAAGATTACCCTTATAAAGATATCCGAGACGAGCCATATTAATAGTAACTACGCCAATAGAACCAGTCTGAGAATCAGAACCGAAAAGACCGCCGCCACGCTTACGAAGTGCCTTCTTATCAAGCTGAAGACGACAACACATGGAACGCAAATCGTTAGGACTATAAGCGTTCGGGTCCTTAACAGTTAACTTACCGTTTTCGTCACGAAGGTACTGCGAACCGATGAAGTTCTGGAAATAAGAATGACCATACTTAGCTGTATTTTCAAAGAGGTATTCACAGTTAGGATTATCCCAGTCGAAATCCTCAGTAATATTAATAGTAGGAATTGGGAAAGTAAACGGCTGACCATCCTTATCGCCATCAGACATTACCTGATAGAAGCAACGATTAATAATATCCATCTCCTTTTGGAAATTCTTGTAAGTGAGAGAATACATAAGCATTTCATCATCAGATTCAAAGTCATTAAGACGTGTACGAATCTCATTAATAAACTTAAGATACTTAGACTCACCTACAGTACTCTGCTTAGCAGCTTCAATCTTTTCCTTAAGAGAATTATTATAGATACCAACAAAGTATGGAACATCACCACGCATTGGTACTAAATCCTTAAGAACACTAGGAACCGTCCAGTCAATAGTAATATTAGTGAAAGGAGACTGACCCCAACGAGAAGGAACATTAAGGTTATAAACAAAGTTTACAATAGCCTTACGAATAGCCTTTTCATCGATACCTTCAATCATCATATCATAGAATACATAAGGGGCAAGGAGGGTATCAAATGAAGAAAATGCCTGCGCACCAGCCCATTCTGCTTGCAAAATTCCAAGATAGTTAGCCATCTGATAAAGTGCTTCACGGAAGTGCTTAGGAGGTTTTGCACCTACTCGGGAGATTACACCATTAAAACCTTCTTGAAGGAGCTTCTGAAGATCATGTCCACAACAATACGCACCACAAATATCCAGGTCATGAATATGATAATCGCCCTCACGGTGTGCAAGACCTTCCGCAGGTGAATATACTTCATCGAGCCACCAGTTTGCAATTACTTTACCTGCAAGATTGTTTACAAGACCCGCCGCTGAAAAGGAACTATTAGCATTCGCTTTAATTCTCCAGTCTTCTCTATAAACATACTCATTAACAGCATGCGAAGCATCAATCAATGTTGAATTTTTTAATGTCATATTTTATAATTATATCTTTTAATCTAAGTTTTTCTTCTTCATTTTTTGTAGTCCAATCGCTAAAATTTATATTATGCAATTGGATGTCATAAAGTTGAAATAATTTTTGTTTATTTTTATGATAACCAGGTTTTCTTTGTTCATGAAGTTCATGCCAATATTCACCATTACATTCTATACCTAAATTTAATTCTGGTAAAAATATATCTATTTCTTTACATTTTTTTGTCGTATGGTCATATAAAGTTTTTCTATCACACCTAATTATTTCTCCCTCATATATTTCTTTAATAAAGTCAAAAACACTTAATTCAAATTTATTTTCTTTAGATGTACATTTAGGACATCTACCTCCTAATAAGTGAAAATTTGGTTTTATATAAAATTGACCATGTTCTGGACAAATTAAAAGTACTTTTTTATGAGCGTTTTCATAATTACATAAACTATAATCATACTTAAAATTGTGAACTAAGTTAGCTTCAGTAATAAACTCTTTATTAGTTTTTCGTTTAGAACCTTTACACTCAAAACAACCTTTACCTTGTAAATGAGCATATGGTTTTTGTTGAAACTCGCCATGTATAGGGCAAATTATAGTAATTGGAGTTCTTTCATTGATATATTCTATTTTAGAATAATCATATTTGTCGTTATGAACTTTATTTGCCTGTTCTATAAATTCCTTATTACTATATGGAGTATTTCGTTTACAACATTTTGGGCAACCATGACCATTTAAATGCACTGATAATGATTGCATAAAATCACCATGAAGTGGACAGGTAATAACTCCCTTTTCTTTTTTAGTTTTAAATTGGAATTTATCGTAAGTATAAAAATTATTCCAAATTTTTTTAGCCTTTTCTATATATTTTTTGAAATTATTTTCAGCTTCGCACAAAGGACATAATTTTCCACTTTTAAGCATCGTTTTAGGATAAGTCTCTATAATATTCTTATGCTTTGTGCATATCAATTTTATTTTTGTGAAATTATTTTTATAATTTACTAATGAATAATTAAAAGAATCTTTATATTTTTCTTTTAATTCATTAATAAATTGTTCATTGGTTTTTGAAAGCATACTTTAATATTTATTAGCATTATCCTTTATATTCCAATATTTGAGTAATAATATAAATTAATTTTGATATTGTTCTGAACATAAAAAAGTAAAAAGGAGTCTGAAATTAATCAAACTCCTTTAATCTAAAATTATTATGTTTTATAATTTTCAAATTGTGACCTTACTATAAGTATAAGATCGTTTAACTGATTTATATAGTTTGTCAATATATAATAATTCTATTACAATATAATATTCTCCTAACGGTGTTGTTTCTTTTTTATTAATATTAACATTAATTTGTTCATTATTAACTGTTATTGATGATTCTAATTCGTTCGGTATATGTGGAATGTAAGAAACTATGACAATATTATCTATATTTTTTGCGAGCTTAAAACTGAGGATTCCTCCTTCATCAGTAATATTTGTATTTTCGCTTTCGGGAATTAAAATAGTATCAGATATGAGTGTTCCAACTTTTTCTTTTATAGTATAAGAAATTATTGCTTGAAGATTATCTCCTATTACATTGTAAGATTCATTCAAAAGTTCAGCCTTTAAAGGACAAACTGCATTATCTTTATTATTATTACAAAGAGTGATACAAGAAGAAATTGGATTTATGGTATCTAATAAATTTGTTGTTGTAAAGATGCATTTATAAGTTGTATTATCATTTACAAAAAAATTATTAAAGTTGAAAGATAATATTTTACCCATACCATGACTCTGAATATTTTCAGAACATGCGACAGGAATGTTATTAGAATCTAATATCTTTAAATATGTTTCATTTGCATACTCCTTAGAAGTATGACACCAAACTTTTATATTTTCTAAATATCCACCATGGATTAAATTTAATTTAAAGCCGCTTGTTAAAGCATAGTTATCATTACTATAGCCTTCATTGCTATAAGTTATGTGAGAAATGTCACTGAGTATTTTATCGGTTTTATTCCATTTATTACGTTCTTCACTAGTAATATGAATATCTTGATTATTAACATGATTTAATTTATATAAAGTACATGCAGGCCAAGAAGGGTAAGCGTTATTTCTTACAAATTCACCATTTACTATAAAACCAAAATTTAAATTAGTTTGTGCTTCATTCCAATTATCATAGGGGTCTAAAACATCAGTATTATATACTACTGCACCAATCGCTACATTTTTATCTACAATAGGTTCTGGCTCTATAAAACTTTCTTTATCTTTGAGAATATAAAATATTAATTTATAATCTTCTTTTATTGTAAAAGGTGTACTAAAATACCAAACGGGACTACCTGCAGTTCCAGAAAGATTTGTATTATCAGAAATGCTTAATGCTTTTTTAGTGCCATCGGAATATAAAGCCATGACCCCAAGATATGCCTCTATTGGAGTTGTACCATTAATGTTTAATGTTTCTATTTTTATAGAATTAAATTGAACATTTGCTGGATAGAAATTATTAGGTAATATAAATGTAGTAAATGCGCCCGAGCGTGCAGTTCCATCAACAGAATATTCATTTGGAATAAGAGTCTTTGAATTATACTTTAAATTATAGGTAGATGAAATATTTTTATTCCAACTATCTCTTTCATTAGCAGTAATGTGTCTTTCCTCATCATCAATGTGAACTGTTACAATCTCTTCTATAGTAGTTACTTTTTTACTCTCATCACTTATAGTTTCTGATAAGTTAGTATCGACTTCTTCTAAACGACTTATCGTCGTTTCAAAGGTTTCTTGATTGACCAAATTAATTCCATTTTGGTCCTGGGGATTTTGAATCTTTGCCATATAAAGTATATTTATTTTTATAGAATTACTATAACCTTTGTTGTCTTTACAACTTCATTCAGAATATCAATAAAATCATCTTTATATTGTAATAATTGAGGTGAAATGATGAATCCTAAAATGTTGTTTTTATATTTTTTTGTAATATTTTTCAAAATAGTTCTTAAATTGGAAAAATTTATAATATCTTTATTATAAACATCTTTTATCTTCAAAATGTTAGTCTGGATTTCACCAATCCTAAAAGGAGATCTAGATTTAATGAGAGTTCTAGTATATTCAGTTTCTTCTATTTCTTTTTTATTATTAAAATTATTTAAGAATTTTAAACTCGGATAATTAATTCCGTCAAAACAAATAATATATCTAATATCTCCGTTAGATATCGCATTTTCAATATCTCCTTTAAATTCTGAAAGGTTTGGATTTTTGAATTTCATTAATATATTATATCATAATTTTCCTTGATATGATGCAAGAAAAACTTGATTAGTATTTTTATTTTCAAAAATGTAAGAAATTTTTTTATCATTAGTTAAGTTAGCATCTATTAAACGTAATTCAATTCCTTGCATTCTCGAGGATGCTTTATGAACTATAAATGGTATTCTAAATGTTTCAGGTTCTTTTTTATAAAAAAGCCAAATATTTATTTCTATAAAGCCTTCATCTATATCTTCTTTGAAAGAAAACTTATGCTCACATTTCATCCAATCTTTTTTATATGGTGTTGGTTGTATCAATACTTCTTTTTGTGAACCATCTTTATAATCGATACTTATTTGACGTATAGCATTACGAATGATATCTTTATCATTCTCTATGATAATATTATTAGTATTATTTTCTACTCTAAATGAATCTTTAGTATTTTCAGTGATTATATCTCCAGATATAGTTTCGTCATTCGAAGAATACCCATTAAAATCAAATAATATTTTTTCATTATTAATAATATCTATTATAATATTATTGTTTATATAGTTTTCTCCTTCTGATTTAGAACGTATAGAAATTGTTTCATAGTACCTATTTTGAAGATAATATCCCATGTTTAAAATATTTACTCTTAAATACGAATATGACTTTTAAGCCCTTCTTTTTGTTTTTAAACTATATTAAAACACTTCATTGGATAACAAAATCATATGCTCACCATAAAATTTTAGATGAAGCATATTCAGACTTTTCAGATAAAATAGATGAGTTTGTAGAATCTGTCATTGGCCTTAATGATATTTCTAGTTTTAAAAATTTGGATTTAAGTATAACAATACCTTCCGCTGAAGATGATATTGTTGTTATATTTGAATCTACTTTTAATAATTTTAATACATCAATTCGCAAATATGCAAATTCTTCCGAACTAGAGTCACTTATAGATGACATGTCTAATATTGCAAATAAAACAATTTATCTCCTTCGAATGAATTAATTTTTGTGATATAATTAAACATATGGATTACTTTACAATTACAGACTATAGTTACGAAAGTTCCAAACCGGTTGATACATTTAAAGCAACGGTAATTATTATCAATAATCGTCGTGTCTATGCAGATGATTTCGATGACGATGAGGATATTACTATCCGTATTGACCGAGGCGTAATGACTATTAAGTTTCCTAAAGGAACTATTCGAAGTACACATTGGACATTTATCTATGATTTAGAAATGTCTGAAGATGATAAGATGTATTATAAGGACTTTACACGTTTATAAAATATGTATAAAACTCCTAATACAATAGAATACAATAGTAAGAATGGCTCATGGGAACTTACGTTCCCTAAATCATTTAAAGATGTTCATTCTCAAGGTGGTTTGAAAATTATCATTGACCCTGGTTATCCTACAGGTTATAATGGCAATATTTGGTCTACTAAAGAAAATGGTCTCTCAAATCCTACTATAACAGTTAAAGGTTATGATAATGTCAGTGGATGGGTAAGCACTGCTAAATTCCCCTTGCCACAGTTGTTGGAAGCTCTTATTAAACTTGTTCCTAATACTGAGACTAAGACTTTTGTATTGGCTCTTAATGACTTGAAACGTAAAGAACAAGAAAATGAAAACTAAAAACATTGGTATTATTATTTTCAGCTACTATAAGGATGAGGACTTTCTTGCTCTTTGTCTAAAAGGTTTGCTTCATACTATTGCAAAATCTCCCATGTTTAATGTTCGTGTATTTGTAGTAGATGATAACAACATGAAGAAAAAGATTGATGTGAAAAACCTTCCTATTAAAGAGTATGATGGTAATCTTGAAGTTATCTATACTGATTGGGATAGAAAGGGAAATCTTAATGGCTTTGATTGTATGTATGGTATGGTAAGTACGTATTACAATCTTACACAGAAATATAACCTTGACTATGTGTTGAAGTTTGATTCAGACTGTTTCTTGAATACTTTGGATTACATTATTGATACAGAGAATGCTTTGAGAAACATGAATATTCCTGTAGAAAGACTTGTTCAAACAGGTTCTTCATTCTGTAACATCTGCTGTCAAGGTTGTGCTCAGACTATTACCAAAAAAGGTGTTATTGCTCTCATGAGTCTTTTCCATAACATGAAGAATGAGAGTTCTGAAATGGCTAAGACTTTGAAACGAAGAGTAATAGGAGGTTATTATGAGGACAGAGTAATGAGTATGCTACTTGAGATGATACCTGATGGTATTCGTTTTGATATTAAGACGCTCCCTAATTGCCTTGGACATCTTAATTGCTTCGATAATCCTAATGCTGATTTTACTAAGTATACATCCCTTACCTTTAAGAATTATACTATGGGAGGTGGAGGATGGACTAGAAAACAAGCCTACGATGAACTAAAGAAGTACATCTCAAATCTTTAATAAAGAAAGAGGAAGCCTACATTAATTGGTAGGCTTCCCTTGTTTTAGATTGAAATTAAAGAATCTAAATTACTTCTTTTTAACGTAGTAAATCGTTTGTGGTTCGCTGTCGAGGTCAAGAGGTTGAACAGATTCTATACCTGTTTGATACTTCTCACTATCAAAGAGAGGAAGAAGGTCTTGGTTCGTATGCAATGTCCATCCCTTATCAACAATGCGTGAAAGTTCAGCAACAAAAGCAGGACGTTCATCTACAACAGGAATTGTGCCAATAGTCCATCTAATTGAAATATTCTTAGAAACATCATTAGATACCGTCAATGAATTAACATCATTAATTGTATCAGCAATACATTCAACAGAATCAATATTAAGGCAGCACCCATCAAACATACCATCACCCATGGTAAGAGAACTCAAATCACCTATAAATGTTTCAATTGCCCCAGCGTTTGGTGAACTAGTCGCGAACATACTATTACCATTAGTAAGAGAACTCAAATCACCTATAAATGTTTTCAAGTCACTATTGTCACAACCGAACATAAAACTACCATTTTTTAAGATAGGAAGGTCTTGACACCATTCTGATAAATTAGTATTATAGAACATGGATTTACCTTCTGTAAGAGAACTTAAATCTGAGTCAAAGGACGTTAAATCCGTGCAGTCATAAAATAGCCCATTGCCTTTTTTAATTTTATTAGTTTCAATAGTAGCATATTTTGTTCCGTCAGCTTGGAAAGCTTCGTTATTTTTTACCGTTGTAACAGATTTATACGAAGAATTATAATCCCAAGGGTGGGTCCCTTCCTCACATGAAATTTCCTGTTCAGAAATCTTGAGAACACCATCAACGATTTCAGCCTTAGAACTTATAAGGTCATTTTCACCGAACCACTGAACGTCACCAACCTTGGTAGCGATAGAAGCTTCAAGAGCAGCCTTATCAGTGGCATGAGTTTCCTCAAGAGTATCTACCTCACCTTGAACAACTGCAATAGCAGCTTCAACTTCAGAAGTCTTAGCATAAGCACTAAGGTCAGTTTCAGTAGTACCAATCTTTTCCCAAGTATATTCTGTTTCGCTTACCTTACGAGTCATGTATTCTACATAAGAACCACTAATAGCGGAACCATCAGTAGTAGGAACATTCTGACTTGCAACGAGGTAAATCTTACCAAGAGTTTCAGCGGAAGCAGTTGGGAGAGATTCAGAATCACCAAGAACTACATAGTCAAGAGATGTAGTATGGAGACTGTCAGAGTAAGCCTTAGCATCAGTAAGAGCCTGTTCAATAGCGGCAGGAAGTGTAGTTTCTGTAGCAGTTTCAAGAGCGGCAACCTTAGCACCAAGAGAACCTTCTCCTGTTGTAAGCTTTGTTTCTAAGTCACTTACAGCAGTAGAAATTTCGGTAGTGATTTCGCCACGAGCTGTAGAAAGGGCAGTAGCAGCAGTTTGTTCTGCACCACTCTTAGCAGTAGCGATAGCCTGAGCAATGTTACCATCTGTGGCAAGACCTGTTGTTACTGCATTGGTAGCAGCAGTATCAGCATAGTCCTTAGTTGCAATCGTATCAGAAACAGTAATTATTACTTCCTTATCACCAGTTACAGTAACAAGACCAGTAGCAGGACCAGTTACGGAGGCAACCTTAGCCTGAGCTTCGGTCATGGCATCCTGAGCAACCTTGGCGGCAGTAGGAACAGTTACAGTTTCAAGTTCCGTTACGCGATTGGAAACGCCATCAATATTGCCCTGAAGAGTTGTTTGAGCAGCAGCAATCTTGCTATCAACAGAAGACTCACCCTCAGTAAGAGCAGTAATCTTGCCCTCAGCAGTCTGCAAACGGGTATCAAGAGCATCAGTAGTACCCTTAATTTCAGTCTTAGCAGTTTCAAGAGCAGTAGAAGCAGCAGTTTCAGCAGTGGTAATCTTACCTTCAAGTTCGGTCTTGTTGGAAGCAACTGTCTGACTAAGAGCGGAAAGAGCAGCAGTTGTAGCTACGTCGTCAGAAACCGCAATCTGGAATGTCGTACCCTTACCTTCACCTGTTACAACGATACCTGTACCAGCAGTAATAGTTACCTCAGCACTAGCGATAGCTTCAGACTTAGCCTGAGCAATCTCAGCAGTGATTTGTGTACGAGCAGCGGAAAGAGCATCGGCAGCAGTCTGCTCAGCACCACTCTGGGCCGCTGAAGCTTGACCCTCGGCATAGGTCTTAGCATCGGCGAGAGCCTTAGCGATAGAACCCTCCTTAGTAGTATCAGTGGATGTGATTGTAGCAATCTGACCTTCAGTTGTGCTTACGCGGCCTTGGAGAGCCTCGTGTTCAGCATCAGTTGTATAACCACTAAGGTCAAGTTTTGTAGTACCAATTCTTTCAACCTTAATTTCTTCACCTTGCTTGAAAGCGATGTATTCAGTGTAAGAACCATCAGCAGCCTGAGAATCAGATACGAGATAGATTGTGTTTTCCACAGGAGTTACGTTCTCCATTGTCTGTCCTTCAGGAACAACAACTACGGAGAAGTGCTGAATTGCGTTGATAGCATCTAAAGCTTCCTGTTTAGCGTCAGCAATAGCTTTACCAATTGTACCCTCAGTAGTACCTGTAAGAGATGTGCTTACGGCATTAGCTGCAGTAGTAGCAATGGATTCTGTAGCAGCAATAGTCGCATCAGAATCAAGACCAAGAAGAGTTCTTACAACATCTTCAACTGTTTCAACACGAGCTGTTACAGAAGTTGATGGTGAATCTGGGTTTGTATTCATACCAAGAGCCAACTTAATATCAGCGATATCAAGGCTGTGGCTCTTTACAGTAGTATCAACTGTCGAAAGTTGACCTGTTACAGTCTTACCAATGTAACGGAAGCAGGAAATCTTAGGAGAAGAACTTGTTACGGCTGTGCTCCAAAGAATTGTACCAGATACGTTATAGTCATAATAGTGAGTACCTGCAATTTTCTCAGTTGTCCCCAAATACAACTTTGGGTTTAACTCAACAGAAGGAATGCCGTTCTTAATGTTATCAGTACCAGCAGCGAACTGAGATACAACTGAGCCGCCAGAAGTCTGACCAGTGTGATTTTCCTCATTTACGAAAAGACGAGTTGCAAAACCCTTAGAATCAATAGAAGCATTGTTCGTAGTGGTAAGGGTCTGCATTGGCTGATTGAGGTAGTAACGAAGAACAGGCTGATTGTATCTGTTGTTCAATTCCATACTATTGGTAAGAGTTACCTCTTGCCAGAAATCTGCCCAAGTATCTTCTGTAAATGTAGCATCGTCAGCACCAATGTACTTATAGACCTTACCACCTTCACCGTCAACCTTTACCAAGTCATTAAGTTTGGTAAGACCAGAAAGACGAGTAACAGCAGCAGCACGAGAAGCAACAAGACCAAACCAAGGAATTTCCTCAGCCCAAACTTCTGTACCAATTACGGTGTGACCACCTTTAGTAGAAGCGTTTGCAAGTGTTGTTGCAGCAGTACCAGTAGAAGTAGGCTCTACAGGAGTCTTACTGAAACCATGATAGAATGAAAGGTCATTCTTAGAATTTTGTTTATATGTAGCGTTTGAATTAATCCAAGACATAATTTATTATTTTTCTATTTGTTAAATTTTATTAAGCAAGGGTTAAAGCTCCGATTGCACTGTTACCTTGTCCCATTACAACGATGATAGTAACCGTGCGGCTACCTAAAACAATAGGTTCATGAACGGCAGAGGACCATGTTACGGTAATTTGGTCATTTGTCCTCTCATAACGACCCGTAACAGGTGTACTGATTAAGTTATAAGTCTTACCATCATACCAATATACAGCCTTAGCCTTACCAATGTTCGTACCCTTCAATTGTAACTTCTGGTCAGAAGTTGGCTTGAACTTACGAATGAATACAGCATCTTTTGCTTTAATTGCGTCAGTCTTATAAGGAGTAGCACCATGACCGTCAGCAGCGGCATCGTAAGGATGCTTAAGAGAACCATACTGACATACAGCCTGTACAAGCCCTGTATAAGAAGTGCCAGGAATTTCGGCAATCATACCTTCTGCGTCAATAGCAGCAGTGTTGTCATAAGAGCCTTCTGCATCAGTAACTTTAGCCATACGATAACCGCCCGAGGTAACTGTTTTTTCAATACCGAAGTTTTCCGTGGTATCTGTAGAAGTAGGAATAGAACCCCAGAAGTTAGCAACGGATGTAGCACTTCTTTCAGTACCAGCAGCAGCACCATAAGGAGTAGCCTTAATGGTAGCAGAACCATTACCCGTGGAGCTAAGAGAAATTACGTTAGATTTGGAAGAATCACCATCCAACTTGTAAACAGCATCGGACTTAGTAATAGTACCCTCAACGAGAGTAAGGTCATTAGTTGTGTAATCAACAGAAGTACCACCTGCAACAACTGTAAGACGCTTTGTGGAAGCAGCAGTCTTATACTGACTGTTTGTGATATTTGGAGTTGTTACAGTAACAGTTGTTCCCTTACCAAGATATTCAAGACCTGAAACCTTAGAAGTGTAAGAAGGAGTTGTAACAGTAGCACTTACAGAATCCATCGCAACGTTCTTCTTCTCTGTAAAGTATCTCTCATAAGACTTTATAGTAACAGCGGAGGAAGGAGCGTCACCTGCTTCATTTGCAGAGCCAAGACCCCATTCTACCTTAATGTTACCACCACCCTTGGTAGCGATTGTTGCCCAATTAATTGTGAAATCATAAGCAGTTTCGCAACGACCAGGAACTTTACCATACTGAGCATCAGCCTCAGCAGTGAGGATGTAGTTACCGACATTCATGGAAACACCAGAAGGAAGAGTTACATCAGTAACAGCAGCAACACTTACAGTAGATTCTGTAGGAGTTGTTGTGTTACGATTATAAGTACCACGATTGGTGTCAAGTTGAACCTTACCCCAAGCAGAAGGTGTACCATAGTCATAAGTTGTTCTTACCCAAATGCAATCGGTTTGGTCAGTTGTGAATGAACCCCCCTTAGCAGTAAACTTAGTAGAACCATAAGAAGTGCCGTCAGAAACAACAACAGCGGAAGTAGAAGTGTTGTTAGCCGTTACACCTGACTTAAGAGCATAATTGTCAGTATCATCACTATAAAGAAGAACTGTGGACTCAGTAGGAAGGGTTACATCAAGAGCAGTTCTGTCAGCCTCTTCAAGAGACTTGTTCTCGCCAATGTAAAGCTTAACCTCGCCGTTCTCACCAGGAACTACGTTTACATAGTCACCAAGGAAGGAAATCTTCTTAACTGCTTCAATAGCGGTTTCGTCAACTGACCAGTTCTTGTCAGCGTCACGACCTACCTGAATAGCAGCAGATTCTGCGGCCTTATTAATAAGACTGAGAACATCCTCCTTAGGAGTTGATGACTTACCGTCAGGGGAAACCATAAGCTTGGTAGCCTCTACTTTACGTATATCGGCCTGTGTTGCTTTGAGCGAGGCCGTTTTTGTAGTATAATTAGTAGCCATAATAATAAAATAAATTTGTTTGTTTAAAATTTAGGTTTACCTAAACCTATAAAATTATTTAATTAAAAACACCAACCCAGACTTAGCTAGGTTGGTGTTACAATTTTAAATTGTATAAAGATTCATGACCAAATAATTGTCCAATTTTTGGAATTTGCTTCTGTAGTTAAATCGGAAATCAAGTCTTGAGAAACCAAAGAATCGCATCCAATTGAGAGTATATGTGTCTTTCCATCACTAAAATGGTCCGGGATAGAATCGATTATATTAATAATGGAGTTTTCATCTAACTTACATCCTGTAAACATATCGATAGCTGTTTCCAAAGATGATAAATCACCACAGAATGTTGTAAGAGATGAACCGTAGAACATTTGAATGCCAGAAGTAAGTGAAGGCATATCGCAAATTACAGTGGTCAACTCTTTATGGTTTTTATAACGATAATCACCATTCACTAGTTCTGGCATATTATAATCAATAATACCACTGACAACATCAGGTGTCTCGGACTTTTCTGTCAAGTCTGCAGAATTCCCTTCAGTTATTTCATTAATTTCATTACCCACCTGAACCAACTTATTATCTTTTACAATGTATTGCTCAACTGAACCCTTATCGGTAACTGTATAAATCTGTTTATTGTTTAAAAGATTATTTTTGTTAGCCTCATATAATTCTGCATATGTGTTGTAAGAGTTACCATAAGTCAACCCTGCAACTGCTGGCTCTACTTTATCAGTTAATAATATTAAACGGTCGCCATAGTAAAGATATTGAACAGTATTTCCATTTTCAACAGTTGTATAAACAGTATTTTCAGTTAATTCTCCATTATCTTTAGCTATCATTAAATCATTGACATCCTCAAAAGAATTTGAGTCTTCTGCGATTGGTTCTACTCTTATTGGGCCGTGACAGCTAATTTCTTTAACTTTGAGTTTAACTTCACGACCATTTCGAATACCGAGAACATATAAATTCTCGGTATTCGAACCCGTATAAGTGATGGGGACTTTATTTTTCATTAGTCAATTTCTATAATATGTTCTTCAATTGCTTTAAGAGCGCTAACAATAAGAGTTACAGGAAGATTTTCTGTACCGCCGTGCTCAAATGTTATTGATACTGTTCGGTTATCGTTTTTACCTTCGCCAATATCGCCACTATATATAATCTCAGGATAAATTGTGTTGTTATTTGCAATTACAGCCGTGATAGCAACCAAATCCCATTCGTTCGATGCAGGACCAATTAAATTATAAACTTGAATAACTTTAGAACCATTACCGGGAAGAGATGTTCGGACTGCAAATTGTGTTTGGCTGTTAAGATAATGGAATTCATGAGAAAGATTTTCCAAATTATTTTCTAGATTTTCAACTTTAAGATTAGTTGAAGAAAGATCAGATTCGGAAACCTTGGAGCTAAGTTGGGTCTCAATACTTGAAGTAATATTTTCAAAATCAGAAAGATTTACTTTAGAATTAATCGCAGTGTTTAGTTCATTTTTTGCATCTGCAATGGCGGCGGCTACTTTATTAGTAGCATCAGCAGCAGCTATAGTAGTTGCTTCTAACTTAGCGTTATTAATATCTATAGATACTTCCCTAGAAAGATCACCAACTTTATTATCGGTATAGGTATTGCAGGTTGTTGTTACTGAGTTAATCGACTGATCGGTATAATTTCGTGCATTTTCAGTAGCAGTGGTAATTGCTTCCAACTTAGCACCAGCAGCTTTATCAGCAGCGTCATTTGCGGCTGCATTTATGGCGGCATCGGCTTTATTTTTTGCATCGTTGGCGGCTTCTAACAAAGCAGCTGTTTTTAATTCATCTGCATACTCTTTACAAGTCACCCCAAGGGCATTCATTTCAGTTCTTAAGATAAGAGTTAAATCACCAACTGCATTATCCGTATAAGACTCAGCGTAATTCTTTGCTTCTAACTTAGCATCATTGGCTTTAATAGCGGCGTCATTTGCAGCTGCATTTACAGCAGCATTCATTTCAGTTCTTAAGTTAAAAGCTAAATCACCGACTGCATCATCTGTATATGACTCGGCGTAATCCTTTGATTCAGCTATAGCTTTATTCGCTTTATCAGTAGCATCTTCTGCGGCACTATTGATAGCAGCATTTTGAGCGGCTTCGGCTTTATTTTTTGCATCAACAGCAGCTTCTGACAAAGCAGCTGTTTTTAATTCATCTGCATATGCCTTAGCACTAGATAATGCATTTTCGATGTCTTTACTTAACTGACTATCGGCACTTTCACGGTCATTAATTTCAGTATGAATACCATGCCAAATGTTTATATCCGTTGAAAGTTTATTGCCAATTTCATCTGTAATTTTCTCAACACCGTTTTCAAGAGCAGAAATGCGGGTCACTTGTTCTCTATCAGCAGCTGTTGAGCGAGCTATTTCACTATCTAATACTATTTTGTTATTTTTAATACGTATCCAAATTGAATCCTCATATGGCTCATCTTGATTTCCTATTTCTTCTTGAATTTCTTTAATTTCTTTCCAAATAGTGCCATCAGCGGCATTAGTTTTTTCGCCGATCTCTGACCAAATTGCATTATCTGAGGTTTCACGAACAAGAGATTCAGTTTCTATTCGGTCTTTTTCTTCATTTAATCTACTTTCGATTGTTTGTATATATTGATTATTGCTTTCGATATTCTTTTCAGCATTTCCAATACGCTCATCTAAGTCATCATTTTCTACTTTTAGATTTTCAATTTCAGTAGAATGACCTTCAGTAAGGGTTTCTAAATTTTCAATGCGTCCATTATGAGACTCGAGAATATTCATATGTTCTTCAAGGTCGCCTTCGATATCATTTAAACGACAATAGATTGTACATTTATCTTTCGCGTCAGAACATGAGCATTTATCATCATTGCAAGTGCAGTGAGTATGTTCACATCCACAATTATCGCAATGATGGTGGTTCATGCCGATTGCTGCTTCAATACGGTCTAAACGAGAATCTTGGAAACCGATTTCCTCTTCAACAGTAGAACCTTCAATTTCTGCTTCAATTTTATCAAGACGCGCTTTTATAGCAGTATTTTCTTCTGAGCGAGCAACTTCTTCAGCTGCAATTGCATCTTTACGAGCAGTAATTTCGAGTTCAAGAGAACCGATAATCTCCTTATCAGCCTCAACGAATGCTTTAAGAGCACAAGGTGCAACTGCTTCACCCTTAATAGGACGATGAGTAACATTACCTTCATAGTCAGTAGCAAAATACTTACTCCAGTCCTCTTCATTATACAAATTATGTATAAGTTGAACGGAACCTGGGCTATCTTCTCGAGCTAAGATGGAATCTACTGCGCCAAGACGAACCATTACTGGTATCTTACATCCATTATAATTTACGTGATGTTGAGTAAAATCAGGATACAAACAAATCCATTCCTCATAAGTTTCAACATCATCTTTACCTTCAATGATATAAATTGTTTGACCAAGTTCAACTTTTAACTCTTCTTCAGATATATGGAATGTTGAAGAAGGCTCTATTAAAGACACAAAATAGTCTTCGATATTGGAACATTTATTGTCGCCGCGGTCAGCATTAATCCACTTTACCTTAATTGTGTTAAGAGTTTCAATTTTATGATGGATATTCTGGTCCGCAGCTTCACGGTCCTCGATTTCAGTATTAATACGTTCATCTACACGATTAATTTCAGATGTAAATTTGGCATCAACAGCTGCATCTTC
>JAEIGA010000775.1_pt1 | contig 47515 bp, 33 predicted proteins | sample 9270691 | NCBI WGS metagenome assembly JAEIGA01 (sample SAMN17057246, study PRJNA624740) | gut metagenome | biome: biome; isolation source: fecal sample | host: Bos grunniens | place: China: Xizang | collected 2019
AGTTTTATTATGGAAGAATTGGATTTTGCTGTAGATAACAATCTAACCAGAGGTGCGAATAGATTAACACATAATGTATGGAATAGAGAGTTATTAATACAGTGTATCCAGCGTAGATGTAAAGAGCAAGGTGTTGATATCATAGAGGTTAATGCTTGTTATAGCAGTTTTATAGGTAATATACAAAATAGTTATGTAGATTCCACGAATGCCAGCATAGAGATAGGTAGACGTGGGTTATATAGATATACAAAAGGTAGTTTTTATCCACATATTAGTTCAATGGATATTCACACATTGGAAGCCAAATTTGGTGATGTTGTTGAATATAGTACTACAACTAATTGGGTAGATATCTACCAGGTCTTGAATGATTCCTTAGATTATAAGGAATTTGCATTAAGATTAAGACCGACGTTAAATATGGTGCAAGCATCATATTCCACGTTCAGCTTAAATTCCTATAAAAGTGGAGTAGTATTAAATATTTTTAATATTATTTGATTTTTTATATAGATTTAAGTATCTTAATTCATGTATAAGATAATGAATTAATAAAAAAAATATATTAAAATGAATGAACGTTTTATTTTAGGTCTTGACATATCAACTACTTGTACTGGTGTAAGTATTGTTTATGTTGATGAAAATCAAAACATTAAACCAATAATAGTAACACATTTAAAACAACAAGTACCTAAAAAAAATATAAGTAATATTGAAACTTTATTTTTAAAGTGTAATCAATTAACTGAAAAATTAGAAGAAATATTAATTAGTAACCATTTATATTTTAACGAAAATGGTGAAGTTAAAACTTTAATTACCGATATTGTTATTGAGGAACCATTACTTTCATCTAATAACCAAAACACTGTAGCTACATTATTACGTTATAATGGAATGGTAGCATATAAAGTTTATAACTTATTAAATGTAGTACCTAAATTCATATCATCATATGATGCTCGAATGTATGGAGTACCTTCATTAATGGCTGTACGAAAATATAATAAAGCTGGTAATATTTACCCTGAAAATAAAATTAAAAAAGCTATTAATAACAATGAGTTGGTTTTATTTGGGGCTTACCCATTTGATTGTGCGAAAAAACTTATACTATGGAACTATGTTTCTGAAAAATTCCCAGAAATCCAGTGGGTTTATAATAAAAAAGGTGAATTAACTAAAGAAAACTTTGATGCTTCTGATAGTTTAATTTGTGTCTTGGGTTTGTTAGGGTATGAGGTTTATAAAGATACTCACCCATCAATTGTTGATTGTACTTTTAAAGATAATAGTTTTCACTATACTTACCATTTTTGTGATAAGTATTATAATAAAACTATTGAGTTAAACTAACTATAAAAAAAACCTGACTATTTTTATCAATGGTCAGGTTTTTCTTTATTTTAATTATTATTTAATTGTGTTACATTAATATCAATAAATTGATGTGGTTGAGTTCTATTTGTTAATTTTAATTTATAACATCTATTACTACCTATATTTTTTTCACTAGCTTTTAATTTTATAACATCATTTTCTCTTTCAATATTAAGCCAATATGGATATTCTCCATAATCTACATCTGTATTGTTTACTTTTTCATATGCTGTTCGAGAAATTTGGTGAATATATTCCATAGATACTATTTCAATATCAGTCGTTGTTTTATTATTAATAGTTACATCAACTTTATCACCAGTCTTATATATGTTGTCCCCTACTTTAATTACAAATTCACCAATAGCTTCTTCAGAAGATATTTGAACTATATCTATAGTTCTAAGAACTTTAGATTCATCAAATTTTATTTTATTTTGTTTACAATATTTTTTGTAGTTATCATACTCGGAATGCTTTATTTGAAAATTACCTGATAATTCTTTAGGTACTTGTATTATATAATCATTATACATATCAGAATTATCCCACACTTGTTTAATATATTGAGTTAACTCATTACAAACTAAATTTTGTGTTTCACCTCCATATACTGTTACATAAAAATTATAATATTTAGCCGTATCATAATATAATTTATACAAAACCACAGATTTTTCACAATATAAACCTATACCTTCAAAACCTTTCTGTTTAATAAGTAGTTGTAATTCATTATTTTGTGAATTATATATGTGTACTAAACAGTCTCTATTTAGAAAATTATATGTTGGTTTAACATTAATAACAATTTTACTATGTTGTATATTAATATATAACCAATCACAATCATTATCCAATTTATACGTTATAGGAAGCATATCACCACTTAGTTTAAGTAGTACATTTTCTTCACCACCTTGATACTCAAACTCAATAATCTTTAAATCCATTAATCTTCAAAAGCAAAAATATTATTATAGTCTTTATTATAATTTATTTTAATTACTTGTTTTTTAGTAAAATCTTTACTATTTTTCAATACCAGTTCATAGTAAAAGTCTTCCGTTAATAAATTTGGTTTACCATAATTTATTAATTGAATATTATTCCCTTCCTTTTTTAAACATACACCATTATCATAAATACTTTCTTTACCATTTACATATAATTTAATAGGTTCTATAATTAAATCACCATTAACACATTCAACAGTAATATTTGCAGTCTCAGGTTCTTCTAATTTATTTTCTTCACCTAATAATGATTGAAATTCTATTTCTGTTTTATCAACCTTTAATTCACTCGGTAATCCTTCTTGTTTAATATTTAATATACACATTACATTTTTATTCCATGCGTGTGTAAAATATAATGATGTATCTCGATTATAATTATAATTAGATTTTGCTTTAATTTTTATTTCATTACCCATTCTATTATATGTTAGCCAATCATCACCACCATAAACATAAAAATCATTACAAGTATAATCTCCATTTACACCAATAAATATTGATAATGTTTGACTCTGACTGTTTAATGATATAACATTATCTTCCCTTATTAATTCTTTATCATTATATTTACAATGTATTTTCATTTTCGCCTAAAATTACTTGTAATTGTTCTTTTATTTCATCACACGTGATATCAGATTTAATATATTCACTATCATATTCCCTTTCACTACTAAAATATAATTTATATAAATCCCTATGTATTTTATCTTTATCACATGTTTCTATATCTCGGAGTGATGTAAATATACCTTCAAAATTTATACCACATTCTAGTATTGTTATTTCATATCTATTCTCATGTTCATCATCGCTAATATTGGTAATATTTTCATCATTAACCCAACCTTCAAATATAAATTCCTCAGCTGGTAGTACATCTACTATAATCTTATTACCTACTTTTATATCACCTTCTATAATAAATTGATGCCCACTATTTGTTTTAATCGTTTTACTCATAATCTTATCTTATATAAAAATTAATTATATAAATTAAAATTCAACATTAACCCATATATCGTAATCATTTGTATTCATTTCATTTACAAGTATTTGTAAATTACATACCCACAATCCATTTATTTGACACCATGTACTTTCACTATTTAAATCATGTAATTCAAATCTACCACCTACAGGTACCTTATATTTACAAGTTATAATTGGATGAGTTGTTAATAATGGATTTATACATTCAATTCTAAAACATAATGGTATTAATGAACCTGATACACCACTTTGTCTACCACGATAATTAATGTGATAATCTTGTCTAACATAATAATTATATGTACCATCTTCAAAATATTCATGTAATAATAGAGGCATCTCATATACTGTGGTATTATTAATCCTCGGTTTTAAATGAAAAACATTTATTTTATCATTCTCTTCAATGCTATTATTAAAATTATTTTTCACCATCACAATCTGTGTACTACTATTAGGTGTACCAAACGAACCTCCTATAATAACATCATTTGTTAAATTTTCCAAATTACATATATTCTGTAATGTTAAGAATTTCCATTCATTATTTTCATATTTAAAGAATCCCTCAAATTCATTATCATTATATGGATAACTACTATGATTTAAATCAACACCTATAATTTCAATATTACTTCCAGCAGGATATATTTGAGTATACGGTGCATATGAATAACCCCAAGCATAGTCTTGTGTTGCACCATATTCCTTTTGACCTACCTTATAATTATTCGCATTAATACCACTATTATAATCAGTAGAAATTGTTGTTGTAACACTATACATAGTTTGTGTATACTCAGGTTTAATAATACAATCATTAATAGCTGTTAATGTAATAGTACTAGTATTTATAGTATATGGATTATCATTTATATTATCCACGTTCCATCCATTACAATTATATTGTGTTGTTGGGTTTGCAACAATTGTTACTTCAGTACCAGTATCAACTGTAATTATATACGGAAGAAGTTTATCACCATTATATGTGATATAAACATTATCATCAATATTATCAGGTTTTTGAACAGTAATTGTAGGAGTTTTTACAACATTAGGTGTAATACTATAATCACCTACAATTGGTGAAATTTCTATTTTAGAACCATCAACAACTGTATATGCACCCCCTATTACACTCCAACTAGTAAACCTGTAATAAGTAGTATCAACCAACGATAGAGTAAATGAACCACCACAAGGAATATCAATAGTTTTACTATCTTCATATAAATTAAACTCTGTTGTTACACCATTAATTTGATATATAATTACTATATAATCAATGTCAGTCGGTTTATTAATTGTGATAGTATGTTTTTTTGCAGTGAATTTAGCTACATATGTTACATCATTTGTTATATTAAAAGAATATTCTTCATCATTAGTTATATTAACATTATTTTCATTAAATAAACCAATGTAATCATGACATTCGTTTTGATTATTAATAATTATTCTACCTTCACTCTGACAAATATTATTGTATTCTGTTTTAATAGTAACATCAGTTATATCACTTGGTTCTATTTTAACCGCAACAGTATAAAGTTGTTGTTCATAAACCACGTCAATACTAATATCACTTGTTATATCTTTTATAAGATATTTATTAAATGTTTCAGTTTCTCCTGTATATTTCCAATATAATGGTTGATAACAAGTGTCTACATTTATATTAGCAGAAAAATCTAAATCTGAATTAGCACTTACCACGTTTTGTTTTGATTCTCGAATTTGATTACCATTTTTATCAATATAGTTAATAGTTACAGTATATTGTTCTACAACATCTTCAATTGGAGGTTCTTCCGTGAAACTACTAAAAACAAGAATTGTTGTTGATGGTATTACTTGTGTTATATATTTTACCATAACATTATTAAAATAATTTAAAAAATGATAGTTATAATCTTTATGTTGGATTATTAACAATTTACTAGGTAAAAAATATTCTTCTTCAGGTTTATTATTGATAATAATCTTCTCACCATCATATTCTTTAACTTCAAATCGAATTAATTTAGCTAATAAATACAAATATTCATTATTACTAAAACCATAGTTATTTTCATGATAATAAAATGGTTGTTGTAAATATTGATAATAATTATAACCCATATCATAATTACCTAAACTTGAGTGTGGGTTATTACCTAAATTATCCATTATAATAGTTTCTAAATACTTAACCATTTCATAATCAGAATATTGTGTACCAAAAAATAATACTCTTAAAGGCTGTCCTTCTTCATCAATTTCATAACAATAGTTTTCATATTCACCACTATCACTAAAATTATCAATAGGTATATTGGCCCAACTTTCTAAATTCTGTGGATTATTTGGGTCTAATAATTTAAAATAATTAGATAAGCGTTTCTTTTCTTCATCCTGTAATGTAATATAATCATATACATCATTTATATTCATAACATGATATATACGTTTTTCACCAATAGTATATACATTAATATTTAATAAACTACTAAAGTTAGGTACTGATTCCATATATGGTAAAGTTTCTAAATACCCTGTTTTATCATTAATTTCACTGAAAATAGAATCAGTATAGGTTAATTTTCCCCAACCACCATTAGTTTCAAACTGAACATTACCATCATAATATAAATCTTGATTAAAATATGGTATAATATATTTCGTACTATTTAATACTATTTCATTAATTGGTACTCCTGAAAATAATTCATTTTCATAATGTTTTTCCAATGTTTTATTTTCATTTAAATATAGACAAGCATCTTTAAACGATATTACAGTCTTTTCATAATAATTACCACCTATTTGAATATATTGCTTTCCATTATTATTATTTAACCCTTCTTCAAACGATTCGACGTAATTTGTTAAGCTATTATATTCAGATGATAAATCTTCATATACTATACCAGCTTTCTGTTTAATATGTTTATCATAAAAATATAAATCTGTACCACTATTAATTGGTTTTACTGAATAATATCGTTCTTTAAATTTTACTTCATTTTCGCCAAACCCAAATAATGCGTATATTTTTTCAATGGCATGTTTTGTACCTTTAGAATTAAAAATACCTTTTCCTTCTAATGTTAATAATTTCATAAATAAATTATCCACATCATTTTGTGAAACATTATTAACATTAATTGTTGGAAACCATTTAGGTTGAGCATCTTCTAAATATATTTTTGAATTAACAATTGGATAACGAGAAGTTTTTTTTGTAACATAATCATCAAAGAAATCTTCAGATAATGTTTGATTTTCAACATCATCTAATTTTGTTGAATACACTTCCCAACCAATTAACCCTGCTTTATCTGACAATTCAAAAGTTGTACCATTAATAGAACCATCAATAGTAACTTTATTTTTTAGTTTAATATTATCAATATATCTTTTAATATCGTCAAAAAATCTACCATAAATACGTAACAGTTCCTGCATTCTTGTACCACCAAGAATATTATCCTCCACATCTCTATCATCATATTCTTGACTATAAGTCCAATCAAAATTTTTAATAGATTCGTGGGTCATATTTCGCCATATATTATCAGTATATTCTTCATCTAATATAGCTGCAATACTGTACAAATTATTTACATAAACTTCAAAACTATTTTCATCACATAATGGACAATAACCATAACATGGTAATTGATACTTTCTATTAACAAAATAATATCTTCCAGATAAATCACCATATTCAATAGGTGTTTTAATTATCGGATTATAATTTGGAAAAGTACTTTGAGTTAATAACTTTTTTTCTAAACCTTCTAAATTATTAAAATAATCATAAATATGCTTAGGTTTAGGCATTATAGTTAATGTGGAATCTGTTGAACACCATATTACATTATCCCCCATTTTAATACCATACAAATATACTGTAATTTCTTTATTTTCTGAAGCAACATCTTCACCATCAGAAAATGTAACACAATCTAAAACATTATAATCATTATAAAATTCAATGTTATTTATAATTTTTACAGCATTTTCATATACTATCTTAACTTCACTAATAACTGTATAATCCTCATCACATTCATCATACTGTTTTAACCAATGTGTATAAGATTTAATATCACAACCATTAACCAAATAAGAATGCCAAGAATTTGGTAAATTACGTAAAATATTATCATATTTACCAAAAATTCCACCATTTTTTACTAAATCAATTTGAAAAGGATTTCTTACAACAAATAATTTTGAACCACCCAATTCTTGTAACTTATCAGCATCACAAATTACTAAAGAATAATTATGATTATTATCTTTCATAATATCCTTAATTACTCCATTTGGATATAATGTATTTGAAATAGGTATATACCTATCAGTTGCCCATAATTTACCAGGAAACCATTTTATAATATTTTCAATACTCGTTCTCACTAATTCTACAGCCGAACCATAATAGCAATAATCCCTTAAATCATCACTATCAGGTAATTTCATTAGATTAACACTCGTATCTAAATTCAGTGTAATATCTTCACTTGTATATGGTTGAGACCATTCAGTCTTTTGTTGTCTTTTTTTTACACCACTTCTCGTATTATCAGTAAATAAAAAAACACCACTTCCATCAGTATATACTGTTTGTTTATTAGGTGAAATAGCATGTCTTTCACCTAATGTACCCCAATCTCTTTCTACTATAGAACCACCTCCAGTTAATTGATGATGTTTACGTAGAATATAATTACTATGATTTTTTGAATATCTACCTGCCATATACTATATTCCTTTAATTGTATTTAAATTTAAGCTATTATCTATATTATCACCTCTATCAACTTTAACTTCCGCAATACTACTGTTGTTATAATTATCCTTAACTGTAAAGTATTCCATTTGTTTATAAATTTCTCCATCAAAATTATAAATCGAAACTGTACCATTTTCTAAATTACGAACTTGTTCACCTTCAAGCATATAACTTACTGTTTCAATATCATGTTCAGTTATTTCAACTTCAACACAAACAGGGTCAAACTTAGTATTTTTAATTCTAATTTTTTGATTCGGAACGCCAATATACGGTTTAGCATTAGTTTTAAAATTAGGGCTAGTTGATGGACTTACAGTTATAAAACATAATGAACCACTTTCATTATATCTATAACCATTTGATATAGAGGAAGATGTTGTTAAATTTTGAGTTATTGGTGAACATTTAGTGTTAGTTGTGATTATTCTAAAATAATCTTCTCTTTCACCCGACTCATTATTTTGAATATACTCAACACTGTAACCAATTAAGTTGTCATTGGTAAAAAAACTAACATCAATATTACTATTATTACTTATAGCTGTATTAATATCTATAACAATACCTTTAATCTCAGGATAAGCTGATAACACCCCAATATCCTTAATTTCACATTCATATTCTTTTGGTGTTATATATATTGTGTATATACCAACTCTACTAAAAATACTTACAGGTAATTTTAGTGTATACATCCCAGGTAATTGTGTTTTACTACCATCAATTTCCACCTTTTCTAAAACTTGAGATACATTATCTATTTTTTTAAAGCCTTTATAACTAATATCTATCGCACTTCTATTAGGTTTATAATTATAATAAACATCAACATCTGTGGATGGATTAAAATTTGCTGGTTTTACAGTACCATATATATTATTTCCCATTATTTATCACATTTTATAATAAATATAATGGATTTTATTTTCAAAATCAAATAGATAAAAAAAAAAGACTACTATAATTAGTAGTCTTTTTTTCACTTTATTCAATTACACGATAGAAAGAAACTCGTCTATTTATATCGGATTTACCATCGTTAAATGGTTTTTCATCACCAAAACCATCGATAATAAGTTGTTCTTTCTTCACTCCATATTTCATCAATAAATTAGTTACAGCTTCAGCTCTTTTCATTGACAATTTTTTATTAAATTCCATACTTCCTGTTTTATCACAGAAACCATAAACCATATACCTAATTGTCGTATCTTGTTTCATTACAGCTGCAACTTCTTTAATAATCTTTTTACCATCATTGTTAATTTTGTAAGAGTTTATTGCAAAACGAACTGAATACGGTATAGCATAAAAATTAATCTGATTATCAAATATTGATTGAAGCATAGCATTTAATGAGTCAAATGCTTCTGTTTTCTTTACCAAATCTTCAATTGTATCTTGAAGCATAGCATTTATTACTCCACCAATATATTGTGGTAAAGTATCAGCAATCATTTTATAACAATCTCTTTCAATTTTAACTTGTTCCATTTGGTTTACAATCTCATCATATTCAGCACTTTTTTCTATAATCATATTCTTTTCTTCCAAACGAATTTTATCAACTTTAGTTACACCAAAATGATAACCTAAACCAATTGTAAAACTATTATAATATGATTTATACTTAGTAAAACCATTACCTAAATCTGCAGGTAGCACTATATTATCTTCTACACGTATTGTGAAATTATTTATTTTACAATAAACACCAATACCAGCAGCAGCTTCATAATAAAACTTACCATATCTATCAACTAGATATCCTGATTTATCAACACCCATTCCAACAACACCATTAAGATATATTTTACTTTTACGTTGTGGATTATAACCGTTAATCAAATCATTTAATGATAATTGTAAACCCATATTAAGTGAACCATAATAACCAACTGTTTCAGCTATACTATTTACTCTACCATTAAATTGAGCTGTCCAAATATTATTCAATTCTTTATACAAAGATAGTCCGAACACATAACTTATTCTCTCACGTGTTTCTAACGCAAACGGTGTTGCAATTCCACCATTAATACCAAGTTCCCAATTACTCCAAAAACTGTATTGTGGGTATTCATTGTTAATAACATTTGTTTCAACAGTGTCAACTGTTACAATTGTATCATTTGTTGCGAAGCTATAAATCGGCAACAACATTAAAAAGAAAAGTATTTTTTTCATCTGTTTATAATTTATATTTTTAATTAATTATTTATTCAACTATCAAACCATAATTAAAATATTTTTTTCACAAAAATATTATATATTATTTAATATGTGGAAAAATCCATTATTAGCATAGTTTTCCATATCATCTAATGATTTTACTTCACCTAACTTTAAATGTCGTTCAAATGCTGCCGCATTTCCCCTACTAAAACTAACATAATTCTTTACTTTAGATGGGTATGAAACAAACTCATAATATTCAGGTCTTATTATAGGTGCAGCATCTAAATCTCTATTTTCATATGGTTTATCCTTAACAGTAAAATATGCTCTATTAAATACAATTGGTATTTCAATACCATTAATAAATATTATCTGATTTTCTTTTGAAGAATAAATATTAAACGGTGCTTTTTCTAATGTAAATAAATTATAATTTGTAATATATGATTTAAATGTATTTTCATCCATTTTATGAATATCACTATTTTCATCATATGAATAATATTCTTCATATTGAACACCAGCATACTTATCATCACTATCCCATGTGAAATCCCCATAATGATAATGTTTTCTATTTAACTCGTCTATTGTTATTTTTAATAATATAGCCTCTAGATGTCCACCAATCACATATTTAAATGTTAATACTCGATTAATATTATCTCTACTTATTTCATATAAAACATCACCGTAAGCATTTAAATTTTTTTCAATAGCATTGATTTCTTCATTTCTTGTTTTCCCATCTATAATATCAATATTACCAACTTCATCAGTTAAAGTTTCATAATGTGCTAAATATCCTTCTTTATAATAAAATAACCAATCTTCATAATCTGTTGGTACAACAACATTATTCCCTTCAATAAAATCTCTATAAAATCTAAATGATTTTAATTGGCTATCACAATACCCATCAATTATAACATCCTCATCTTCATTATTACCATTTTGTAAACATTCAATATATTTCTTGAAATCATTTATTCTAAAACCATTTTCATCACAACCACCTTCTTCAAAATCTCCCTTTGATTCTTCAACATTACATACATATGTTATACCATTATATGTTACAATATCACCTTTGTAATATGTTTCGTCATAACTCCATTGATTAACATATGTATCTGTTGAACCTAAATCTTTAATTTTATTACCAAAAAATAAATCTACATTAAAAATAGGTTCGTAGTCTGTTAAATTTTCAGGTACATATGTAAAATATTCTTTCGATATTTCATTACTCTCATCAATTTTCTTCTTATAGTAATTTAATATCACATCTCCACCCATCCGTTCATATTTTTCACGAAAACATTGAGATTCACAAGTATTATCCTGTTCATATTTAATTTTTAATTTATACATTTCATCATATAAATTAGCACACTCAACTAAATTAATTTCTTCAGGTACTAAATCCCACTTTTTATCTATATTAACCTCTTCAACCAATTCAATTCTACCAATACCTTTATTCATAAATTGAATAAATTCATTATCATTATCTAATATATTTTTATATTCTCTATAATAATAAATTAAAGTTTGAAATGTTTGAATACTATCTTTACCTAATATTGTTTCACCATTTACAACTAATTCACATGGTAATTTAAATGAACAAGCTATTTTATTATAACACCCATCAACTGATGTTCGTGCTTCAAAAACCTCGTACTCATTATTATCATTTAATTCTAAATATGGGAATAAACCACAAAACTTATATTTTAGTTTGTTAACACAATAATTTAAATTAACTGTCTCCATTTTCAGATATATTAAAATTTAATTCGTGCTTCGTATAAATTAATATTAAGTACACCATTTTTATAAAAATCATCATTAATATTTCCGTAAACATCTGGGTCTAAATAATATACATATGTATTTTTATCAATATCATATAGATATTTAAACTTTATATAACTATATAACTTATATTTATTAATACCGTACCCATCGTTATCCCAATCACTCTTTATATCTTCATTAGTTTTTATACCAACACCATTATCAACACCATCAATAAAATAAGGCATCATCATTGGTATAGTTCTACCATATCCAGCATGATTAAACTCAACTTTCATATAAATTGATTCAGGTATATCAGTTTTATTATCTGCCCATAAATATATATAAAAACCCTCACTTGATATATGTGATGTATATTTATCAGTAACTGATAATTGAGAACTTAATCTAAAATTTTCAATTAATTCATCATTCTTTCTTATATTCGTTGGTAATTTACTTTTATTAATTTCTCTATCAACACTAATATCATTAAAAGTATTATAATCATCATTTTCTTTTATATACAAACCACCAGTATTTTGATTTCGCATATATTTAGAATATAAATTACCCGTATTAAAAAATACTGTGGAATAACATAGTAAATTTTGTTTTATTTCATCGGGAGAATCAAAATATTGCAATCTTAAAAAACTCTTTTTTAACACATTTTTTTGATATCTAACATCATTTAACGTAAACCCTAAATAACCTAATAAATCAGATTGATTTGATTGATTACCGTATGAATAATATTTCTCATTTGCTTGTGTATACCCATATTCACTAAAATTCCATCCATCAGTATCTTTTACCGTCCAATTTTCATCTGTATGTGTTCTAAAATGTAAATTAAAATTAATTTTATTAATTGGTTGATACTTACCATTTTTACTTCTTACGAATGGTGTGTAAACAACCTTTTCCATTTCATTAAAATCTGGTACTACTTTTCCTAACTCATCTCTTACAAATGTATTATCAACAACTTCTTGACTTAATAAATTAATATCAGTTTTTAATGAAAAAGGTATAGTTATATTTGTTTTTGGTCTATTAACTGTGAAGTATATAAACGGAGAAACATCATAGTTATAATTAGGATTAAATAATGTTTGCGTTCTCTTCACTTGTATGTGGTTTAACAATGGTGTACCAATACTAGTTAAGGATGATAAACTATTTGAAAATAACATATTTTGTAATTCATTAAAACCTGTAATTTGGTCATCTACTTTCCATTGTAATAATCGACAATTAACATATTCAACATTTGTTAAATGCACATAATCATATTTGTTATTATTATAATATATTAATAATTCTATATTATCATAATATTTTTCAAAAAAATGACCTTTCTCAAAATGAAATTCCCAATATTTTATATTATTATCATCAATAGTCTCTTCTACACTATCTAACATAATTTCCCTATATTTAGGAACTAATAAAGTAAATGTACCTTCTTCTTTATTAACAAGATAAACATTAGTTTTTAATGATTGTGTATCTGTAATATCATCTAAACTATCATCAGTTTCATCATCATTAGTATATCTATTAACAATTGTACATTCAACCCTTTCATCTAATTCACATAATACTGAATCATTTCCTTTTTTAAACGTAACAGCTATTTTATCATCCTCACCGTAAACATCCCCAAGAACTTCATAACTAAAGATGTTTATCTTTATATTATCATCTATAACATTATTTCGATTTAAAGTATATTTTAACATTGGTTCATTGTTTCATCTTTATATTCATAAATAGGTTTTTCTAGAGTTTTCAGTCCTTCAAAGTCTTTAATTAACTCATTCTTAGGTATTAAATTATTAATACTATTATCATAATTTTGTCTTTTCAAATAGAAATTAATATTATCATCTACATATAAAGCATTATTAGCGTAAACCATTTCCTTATTACTACCACTAGTATTATCCATATCCCACAAATTAACAACATCTCTCCATATATAAGTCATTGTATTAACTTGTGTTGCATAAATTGGAATATTAACATTAATAGCTTTCACTTTTATTAATTTTTCATTAATACCGTTACATGTGTAAACCCAGTCATGGTAATTTTCATCATTTCGACTAATAATATTAATTACTACTGTATATTTATCAATAACTTGTGTTACTTGTGTTTTATGTGTACAATTCTCAACCTCGTTTATTAATAACAAATCATCCCCCACAGCTAAATTATGTTGCGTTTGTGTTTTTAATTTTATATACATACCATTGTTTTGATATGGAGTTGCTTTTACAACAAAAATACTTCTATGTGTTGCTTGTTGTATTGAACTAAAACCCTTTAATTGTATCTTATAATGTGGTTTATAATAATAACCCTCTGGTTTATAACAATTATCTATTGTAGTTTCTTCTATTTTTTTCATTTCAAAACCCCCATCATAATCATCTTTATACATCTCATCATACACAAATGTATAATCACTACTATCTTGCAATTCTCGTAAAACAGTATTAAATCTAAAATTAACATCAGCTAAAACGGTTTCTTCACATTTCATTGGATTAAATTCAACAACATCACCATAAAATTCTGAATCATTTATTGTAATAGATTTATTTTCTATCCCATTTATTTGATGTTCACCTGTTATATATAATTCATTACATAAAAATCTCACATCTTTAGATGTTTCTCTTTTTATACGAATACTTTCATTATCCTTGTTTTTAGAATAAAAATCAAAACCACAAGTTATCGGACCAAAACAATGTGAATATTCCACACTATTATCTCCTTTATTATCGTTTATATACCAATTTTCATACCCTCTATTTGATTTAATTACTGTTGCATATATTTCGGTAAGTGGGCGGTTACGATTGTCTCTTAAATCGCTTATTTTTATATCATCAGTAAATGTTAGTTGTGATACTTCGTCACCATAAATTGTATTAGCAAAAGCTAATTTATATAATTCATGGTTATATTGTTTACTTGAAATAGGTTTAAATTTACGAACATAATATTCACAAATTGCTTCGCCATCACATTTTTGAAATCTGAAATTAATATAATCACTCCATGGTGTGATTTCATGTTCTTCATGTACTTCTAAATCCTCATCATTATCACGAAATGCATTATTTACAATACTCATAATAAATGTATCAACATCAACACCTTTAGATACAACCTCTATATATGATGTTTGTGTATCGTGATTAAATAAAACATAATATCTATCTTCCCCAACTTTAACATATGGGTTATTAGAAGTTGGAAAATCTCTTAAACCTGCTTCACCATAATTAATAACATAATCTTCAAAATATGCAAAATAATTATAAAAATTATCAACATCATTTGTATAATTTCTATAACAAATGAAAATTTCGTCATTATATTTTACCAATTCATTTACATAATAAGTTTCTGTATTGTCAAATTCTTCAATACTATCCAAATCTAACTCATTATAAAAATAATCCCTAATATAATCCCATTGCGTATATGTTTCACCCTCTTTAGGTGTACAAAATATTGTTTCTAATAATTCTACATCATTAACATGAAAATAATAATTTCTATCATCACCATTAGTATCACCAATACTATAAACCCTAAACTTCTTCGGTATTGTAGTCCATTTTGAACCACTTTCATTCTCATTAAACGAAATTTTAACAAAATCCCCAATTTTTAAATTATGTTTTGTTAATGTTCTAAACATAACAGATTTATTACCACTTGCAGTTCTCACATATTTAGCATCAACTATATATAAAGCATTAAGTTCACCATCTTGAATAACAGTGATTGGAGTTTCATCTTCATAATGTGTAACATGTGTTGCAGGATATGTTAATATAACATCCCAATTATATTCACATCTACCTCTATGAAAATTATATTTAGGAGCAAAAGAAAATAATGTCCTATCGGGGTACATGTCAATAAATTCACAATTTCCCTTATTATTAATAACTCGATTAATATCTAAACTATCACCATTTTTATCTTTAGCATCAATAGTTGAAGTATTATAAAATCCAAACCAACCATTTTGTTCTTTTAAATTTTCATTAATAGCATCCCCATTTTCAAAACTTAAAATATCATCAACATTATATAAATGTTTTTTTAATGTTGATGTATCATTAATATCTAATCTACAACATTTTTGTAGTGTACTACCATCATCTAACCTAAAATAATCTTCAATTGTATTAAATACATCTTTGTCAGATTTATCATTACTAGGTCTATTAACAATAGAATAAGATTTATTACGTAAAATATGATTGTTAAAAATATTTAATCCTGGATGATATTCAAAATCTAAACCTTCTCTAGAATATTCAGTATTACGTATCATATCATATAATGATAAATTATCAGTTTTACCAAAAACTAATTTTTTTTCACTACTACTATTATCAAACGTATGTTGGTCATTTTCAGTAATAACTATAACTTTATCACTACCTTCATTTTTCATTATCTCCGTATATGGATTAAATAATACATTACTACAGAATGGGTGAATGGTTAACATAATACGATAGTTATCACATCCTCCTCTTTCTTTAATGAATAATTCATTCAAATTTAAACTTGAATTATTACTATCAATCAATAGTTTATCAAATGTGTTCTCCATCGGAATGGAGATTCGTAATTCTTTATCCACTGAATTTACTGATGTGGATGAATTATTTCTTAATTTAAATTTCATAAATTATTTAAAATTTTAATTATTAGTAGTTGAACTTGGTATTTCGACTTTAATATCTTTAAAAATAAGATTTGTTACATCTTGTAATTCCCATATTATAGGTTGTGAATTAAAACCTGATTCAATTTCAATTTCTATCGTATACACACCACCAATTAAATCTTCTGGTGTTAATACTCCACTCTCTGTTTCATATTCTGTTATTGTATTACTATTTTCAGTTGTTGTTTTCGTGAATTTACATGTCCAACTAAACGAATAATTTTTAAAATACTTATTCTCACCATTTCCATCTGGATTTATCGTAAATACATATTTATCTTTATTATTAGAAGATGAACTATATGTACCAGCTATTGTTGGTTGTTTTACACAATATTTAGGTGAATATATTATATGTTGTGGACCGTCTTCCATTTGATAATAACCTACAGCAAAATAAAACTCATTATTTCCATCATCCTGAAAATGGATTTTATTTTCATCTTCTTCCGTTGTAAATATAATAGTAGAACCTTGTTGATTTACCCAGTTTCCATTTTTATTAACTAATTTAAATATATTATTTTTATCATCTAATGGATATGGTAAATTATTAGTAGTACTATTTGTTAATATACTAGGATTATAGTTACTTATAGTATAAGGATAATTATTTACTGTAAAATCACCATCACCATTAACCTCAACAGTTTGACCATTTAATAATGTTATATAAGCCATCTCATCTATAATTTGAGGCTTTATTGAACGTGTATATGGTTGATAAACTTGAAATTTATTAGTTACCACATCAAATTTAATTAAAAAGTTTGTACCATTTAATTCTACTGAACCTTCAAAGTTACCATTTTGAAAACCTAAATTATCACTTGACTTCCAAGCTGTAAATATATATTGTCCACCTGTTTGTTTGTACCCTGGAAACCAATCACTACCTACACCTAATATAGTTCGAATATGTGTATAAAGGTCTCTATCATTTTCACTACTTTGTCCCGTTGTATGATTATTAATATAAACAATATCCTCAACATCATTTACTATAATAGAACCCCATGAAGGATTTGGATGATACCATGTTTTTAATGTCATACTAACTTCAACTTCATTAATAGTTGATGTGTATTTTATAATTGTTGCACTAACAGGTCTATCTTCATCATCAGAATAAAAACTCCAGAAACTATCTTCTCTTATAATATCTATAACATAGTTATCTTCATTCTCTTCAACTTCAGTTTCAAAAGTTTCCCATCTAGCTTCTGTACATTGAATATATCCACCTTTTGATGAAAATAATTTTAAATTATCATATACAACATCACCATCATTATCAAAAACTAAATAATTTTGTTCATTTATGGTTTCATATGTAACAGTATTTGAGAATGTTAAATATTGGTCTATAACTTCTTCAACATCAGAACCATATCCATCACTAACAATTAAGTTACCACTATTATCATTTAGTTCTATATATTGAAAAGTATTTAAATTAGTACTCTCGCTAAATTCCCCATCTACAGTTTTTCTATAACCCACCATTCCGTTGTCGTTACAGATGGTTATATTATTATAAGAATCTACTGTTAATGAACAAGATTGATTATTATATTGAACATATATACCACTTATATTTGTTGGAGTAATATTTTTAGCTTCAATATATTCATATGAATTATCTATAGGTCGAAAATTATTACCACCAATAATACTACCACCAATACCTCCGCTAACAGTACCGCCACCTTCAACATTTAATGTTATTTTTTTATAAAATTTAATATCATCCGATGGTATATGTTTATATTCAATTTCACTATTACTAATCTTTATTGGTATATAATAATATATCTTTTCTATTTGATATGAACCAAAATTACCTCCTGCATTATAAAATATCCTTTTAGTTTCAGAGTTTTCTATAGTATCATCATTTATAGTTTCAAAAGGTACATTTGTATCACCACAAGTTATATTGATTAACTTATGATGCACACCGTTTATTTGATAACCTGTTAAAACACCGTTATATGTACCATATTGACCTTTATAATCAGTTTCATCTGACAAATATGGATAATTTGATACCATTGGTATTACAATTAAATTTTTGAAACCAAATGGTTTATCATATATATGTAACCCAAACATCCAACTTAATTTTGGATTATCCGTAAACGGACCTTCTACACTATCTGATACATGTGGAATAAATACATTACCATTATTTTTAACACTTACATATGTAGGTTTATTTAATGGTTTACCTACTATTGGAGTATTACCTACATTTATTTTATCAGTTGTATTAACCCATTCACCATTATCATAATTTAATGTAGCTTCTGTTTCAATAAACACATTTTCTTGATATGTTGTATCTAATATTGGCATTGTTGTATTATTATATTAAAATAAAATTATTTTTTTCTTGTTGTACTATTAAATATTGTACTGGTTTAGATTTAGTTGATACTGTGAGATTAAAATCAGCTCTTTTTTTAGTAGTTAATCGGAAATTACCCATCATTTGATATGTTAAATCAATTCTTTTATCAATAATTTCATTAATCATATCACATTTATCATAAATTCCTCCACCAAATGTATTAATATAATTCTCATCACCTAATTCTCTACCATTTTCATCTACTGTTAATTCAAAATCATCATTTATTACTTCATAATCTTCTTTATTTAAAATATAACGGTCATCCCAATTATAAACCATCTTTGCATTCTTTTTCTTATATAACTGTGTCACATAGTTGTTTATTTGTTCTTTATTTTGTAATTCAAAATTATTAACAACTAAACTATCTTCCATTGCTTTATAATAACTATTATTATATAAAATGAAATCACCCGTATAATAATTGGAATATTTACTATATTCTACATAATTTTTTTCCTCCCAATCTCTATCTTCTTCACCTAAATTATTAATTCTTTCATATATTTTATTATCTTTCACACCAACATACCCAACCTCATAATTATTATCAGTAAAATCAACTATTGATTGTAATTGTTCCCATTTATCATTATAAAACCAATCATCATTTGGTATGTTATTTTTTTCTCGAATATCTGGTGAAATATATGGATATTCTGAATTACTACCTTTTAATAATTCATCTGTAATATCACCATTATTATCTACTATATACACATCAATATTTTCAACATCATTCCATCCGTAAATATTTTCACTATTAAAATCCGCTACTGAATTTAACATAAATTTCTGCCCATATCCTGTCTTAAAATTTCTTATTAAATCATAGTCAATACCGTTGATATAAAGCTTCATATAACCTTCATAAATAGTAACACTATTGCTTACAGAATTACTAGTTTCTATTATAGTTTCACTTTCTCCATCACTATCCACACACATTTCTGTAATAGTTATTTGATATGTTTCATTTCCAACAGGCACACCAAAATACAATACATCATTTTTATACCCTATAAATCCTTGATTTTCATTTAAAATATCTACATTTACATAATTTGTTAAATCTTCAATAATACCTTTTTTAATAATACAACCATTACACCAACTACTAGCTTTATTAGTACCTTTTATTTCAACTTTAAAAAAATTACTAGTTACATTGCTAATCATTATATACCCACCATCCGTTCTATCATATCCATCTTCAGTTTCATAAAAATCTGCACTAGCTCGCATATTCCAATAATCTAATGTAGGAATATCAGATTCTGTTAAATCACTATATCCTGAGTTATAAAATGTAACTATACTCATTTTATCATCTACATTATCATTATTAGTATCTTCTAATTGAGTATATTCTTGTACTATAATAGTATTATTTTCATCATAATAATTTACACCATTATATGTATAAGCTCGTATTTTGTTAGTTTCACCATCTTTTAATATCCAATATTCAAGTTCAGAAGTTCTAAAATTATATCTAGTTTCTAAACCACTATAATCTGTCATATAAATTATATTATCTAGGTCTACTGTTCCATTAGTAGGATTTATTATACCTTGAGCATAACGTTCATAACCTCTATTATTTGGTAGAAACTCAACAGGGGCATAACTAGAGTTAAATTCACTACCAAAATCATAACATTGTTTTGGAGTAACAGTAATCTCATTACCTTCACTATCAATTACTGTACTCACATACATATCACAACGATATTTATTTAATAATTGGTCATTACTTAATGAAAAGTCCTGTGTTGATATTTCATATGTTAAATAATCTTTATGAAACTCAATCTCATCATTATAAACATCACCATTATTATCAACAATTTCAATATAATAATTACCTGTTTTTATTACATTATCAATTTCAACATTTAAATATAAATCAACATAATTACCATTGTAATTTTCTTTATAACCAACTCTAAAATTATTATAATTAATATTTTCAGCTGTATAAACTATATTCTCATTATCTTTATTAATTAATTTTAATTTAATTGGTAAATCTAATCCATGTTTAAATTCAATATATCCACCTTCTCCTGAACACCATTCGTTAGCTTCAAAACTAAATTCAAATGCTTTACCAAAATCTTGATTTGGTGTACAATCAGCATAATAATCACTATAAAATCTGTCAATAGCTGTACTACCATTTTTTAATCCAAAATAAAAATAAAATGAATTTTCATATCTTGGAAATTTATTTTTTGATGTGATAGGTTGACCACTGATTTTAGTCATTATTTTTTCAAACTGATAATAATAAATTAATTTATTATTATGTTTCCTATAATTACCATATCTAAAATTAATATAATTTTTATCAGCTACTTCTAATTTATGATTATTTTTATATTTAGCTTGTTCATTTAAAACTATACCATCTCTTACTAAATTACCATGAGTAGCACCTCCAGCCATAATCTCTGATAGCGAACCATCAAAATTATCTAAATACACATGTGTTAAGTCATACTCAACTAAACCTGTATTTAAATTTAATTTAGTTTTTAAGAAATTACCATTCATTGTTGCAAACATACTACGGTAATCTGGATTATATATTTCATCATAAGATATATAACCATCAGGTGGTAAATTAGTATATAAAATATCACTATCAATAATATTACTATTATTTAATGTAGATTTATCAGTTAATAATTCTTGAGATTCATCTAATGATACACCTATTTCACATATACGCTCCAAATTAATTATAGTTTTAGGTTTAGTATATGAATCCCAACAAGTTAAACCATAAAATAACCCACCATTATCAAATATGTTTTCATTTGCTTCATTATCACCATCTTTATAATTAGATTGGTCAACTCCTAAATTACCCCAATCTGCACCTGTATATTCAGTACGTTTACTATTATTATCTATTAATTCAGATTCATTTTCATCAGTGTTATTATCATTGTCAATATTTGCCATATTTTTATATTGATAATCTTCTGTTAATAAATCTGGCGGCATTTGGTATGATGTGCTTTCCAAAATTTTAAAAAATTGAGGAATACCATGTATATCACAATTATTTAAGCTACCTAATAATACAATGTCTGTAGCAAATAATGTCACCATATCTTTTTCATCTTTCGAATAAAATGATGGTTTATAATAATAAACTTTATCACCTAACATAGTTTCTTTTTCAATAATTAAACCTGTTGGTAACGGTGTTTCACTTCTACCATATTTATGACATTTAAAACCAAAACAATTAGTGTCATTTTCTTTTTTAAAAACTAATTTTTCAATACCTGAATCATCATCCGCTTTAGATTTACTAATATTAATCGTTTGATAATCATCTTTTAACGGTTTTAAATTATCCCCATTAAATTCTCTTTTTATTACACAATTATTATAAACTTTTAAATCACGAGCTTTAACATTTTCACTTCCATTACACCATCTTTCCCTATGTGGATTAATTTGTATACCTAAAAATGTTTTTTTAGGTTTAATTTTTCTATACCATAACGGTAAATACAAAACTCCATTAACCCAATCATTATAAAAATTAAATGATGTTACTTCATTTTCTTGTGCTAATTGATTTTCAATACAATTATAAAACTCAGCAACATTAGTATTAATATTAGTTAAACATGTTGCACCTGAATCTTTAACCCAATCCCAAAATAATCCATCTGTATTTACAGGTGTTATATCTAAACTATTTCCATTTTCATCTTCACATAACCCTTCTAATTTAATACCAGGTCCAATTTTTACAACTAACCCACACAAAATTGCACCTAAACCTTGTACTCTTAATCTTTCACCATAATTACCTGTTTGGTTAACCCATTTATCTATACCTCTATCAGGTAATGCTTTAGAAGTTAAACAGATTTGTCTTAAACATAAATTAACCCAATTAGTTGAAGCATTATCACCTATATTAGTAGCACTATCATTACAATTACCCATAATTTTATCCCATAACGAACAATCTTTATCATCATATATACTTCCACCACCATTATATTGGTCGGGTGTTTTATTATTTATACCAGCTAAAAACGTCCACTTCCTAGGCCATGCACTTAAATTAGATATTGTTGCACATAATTTAGCTATTGATAATAATGAGTATTCAAAAAAGTTTACCACTATATTAACAAATCTCGTCAAAGAAACTAATACCTTAATTAACACACATATAAATGTGTACATAAAATTAAATTTAATATTTAATTTATTATAAGGCATTGGATTATTTGCTCCTGGATGATTAACTTTTTTTATACCTAAATGTCGTAAATTATTTGGTAATCTTGATTTCTGTAAACGTGGAATATAATTTTTAATAGTATACACATTATTCCACATCAAATCTCTAAAATTTTCATCTTTAGTTTTACTACCAAATTCATAATCAATACTTTTACTTTTTGAAAATGATGGGTAATCATCTTCAACTAATCGAGGATTATTAGGTACTAAATATCTAGCTCTTTTTCTTGCAACACCATCAGCAGGATTTTCTGTCATTGATATTCTAAATCTAACTTTTGCTCGTGTTGCTATACCTTTATCAGGATTATCAGATAAAACTATATTACCATATTCATCTGTAATAACATAGTCTAAATTCATTGGTATTTGATAACACCATGTACCATTAGAATCAATTAATTGATTTCCTTGTACTGAAAATTGTTCAATACTACCGTTAGCAGTTTTACGAATCATTTCTATCATACCTGTTCCTGTAGTCATATCAGACATTTTACCACCTTTTTTTGATGGTATACACCTTTTACCAATAGCATTTTCTCCAGTATCTGTAATAACACTACCAATAAAAACACAGGTTGATTCAAATTTATAATCCACTTGTATATCACAACGAGTAATAGAAGCATTCATTTGATTTTCAGTAGTATCACCCCAAAATGGATACACATATAAAGATTTATCTTGTGTTATAAGTTGTGGTAAATTATTTAAATTAATATCTTTTCTAAATTTACTAGCTGATTCAAAAGAATTTCTATTATACCCTTTATACATCATATCTCTTGGTGTTTGAGATAATACACCAATATCAGATAAGTCAATATCACAGTGTAATACATTATTACCTGTCGGAACACCATAAATCATATAGTCACCAGAATTATTTGTTCTCGTTGTGTATTTATAGTATTTATCAAATACTTCGATAATATCATTATTATCAAGTAAGTAACGTTTAGTTGGAAACGTACCAACATTTTGATGACAATCATCACCACTATCATTAAACAATAAGTTATACCTTACACCATCAACATCCATTTCTTTACTAGAACTGTATCTATATAAAACATTTTGGATATTAGAATCATTACCATCATATTCAATAAAAATAGATAGTTTAGCATTAGGTATTCCAAAACCACCATTAGCAACAACTCTACCAACAACAACACCAGTCTCAGACTGCATTAATTTATACATGTTGGATTGATTAATTTCTAATGACAGTATTTCAAATTTATTATAACTTTGATTAATATTAAAGCTAATATAATGGTTATCAACTCCTACTTGAGTTCTAATTCTATACGATTTATTTTGGTTTGACATAAAATATTCTTATTAATTTTGTAACATTTAATTTGAGTTCTAACCCTCTTATGTGTTGTATTATTAAATACATACAAACAAAAGGAGCACTTACTATAAATAGTAAAAATACTAAAACAAAAATAATTAATATTTTTACCATATTTAACACTCTTCGTATACCTTTTAGTTTAACAATTGTTTCATCACCTGTATACTTTTGTACTTTTTTTGCTGTTTTTTTACAATTACATTCACCCATAATATATAATATAAAGAAATTTTTAATAAAACTAAAATAAAAAAAGGTCTGATATTCTCAGACCTTTAAAACAAAACAAAACAAACAACAAATATAAAACTATCTAGCTTTTACAATACATCTAATATCCTTAGATGCATATTTTATTTGAAACATTGTATCAATTGAACTAAATAGAGTTTTATCACTAGCAATTAAATCAATTTCATTATCTTGCGTACTACTACCTAGATTTTCAATACGTTCTATTTCATGACAGGAAGTTGTGTTGACAAATGATTGATTTATTTCATCATTAGAATATTCATTTCCTACTTTATTATAACACCTTAAAGAAATTAAATTTATAACACCATCTAATTTAGATATTTCCTTTTCTAAATCACCTAAGAAAATATCTTCACCCATAATATGTTTACGAATATCCATATAATCCTGTATGTAAGTTATAACTCTATTAATAACTTCACTCCTATCATATGTTTTATCAATATAAATATTAACATCAAAAGCTAAATCAATAACTTTACCTGAACGAATTTCCACAAAATCATTCACACATTTATATTGTTTTAAATATTCTATAATATTATTAGCAACAGTTTCAGATAATACCGAGTTTAATTTACCTTGATAATCTAAACCCAGGGTATAGATTATAACTTTATTATTCTCTTCAATAACACTATATCTAAATGGACAACCAAATTTAGGATGTATCTCACTAATTTTAGAGTAATAATCTTTCAATGTTACACATCTATTCTGTGTTGCATTATTATATTTTATTAAATATTTAATTTCTTCATTACTAGGTGTATCTTTTCCACCATAAGACGGTGTTGGATTCGTAACTTTAAGACTATTTCTAACATTACTCATTTTTGTAACATTATTAACATCATTACAATTTCCAGGTATAACCATATTTAAATTAGTAATAGTTGTTAATGTATGTGCACCAATATTACTAATTTCACCACCACCAACATGATATAACACATACATGGTACTACCACTTTCAGGTAATACACCCATATAATCATTAGCTTCCATTCTACTCATCATATATTTAGTAAATTCAGAAGCATCATTCGGTATATAACCATATTCATTTCTTAATCCAGAACCAAAAGTTATTTTTAAACTACCTTTATCAGTAAACTCAGTTATAAATTTATTTTTTAATCTTTTCCATTGACCTTTCATCGCATACCTAACAGGTTGTGTTAGAGTTTTATCATTTTCATCAACAAGTGGTGAACCATTTTCATCTGTCAATATAATATCTTCTACCGAATCGTAAATAGGTTCGTAATAATTAGATTTAAAAGTACCATCTTCATTTTTATCAACAACATATCCAAATCTATATTGGTCTGATAAGTTTTCAACTTCAAAATACCTTTGAATAGGTAGTTTATTAGTATTACTATAATACAACTCTTCATCTACATAAAATTCATATATATTTGGATTGGTTTTATTACCAGTACCTTGTTTAAAAATAATACTTTCAATATTTGTAATATTACTATCTGACAATGTGATAGTTAAGAATGGTTTAATATCTTCATTGGTAATAACTTTACTATAAATCTTATTATGACCAGCTCGTGCAATAGCACTTTTAGTATAAGTATAATTTACAATATTCCCATTACCATCCCTATTAATAGTTATTTTTCGATTAGCAAATCCATTTTCATCAAACTGTTCAGCAAAATTAACATCATTAATTAATTCAAATGTTGTTGCCCCATCAGAAAATTGTGTACCTCTTTTAATATAAGGTGCATAAGATTCATCAGCTAATGCTTGGTTATTACCTGCATTACGAACATTACTATTATTCATTGGTAATACACATGAAATTTCAACTTCAACTATCGCACATTTAGGACCAGGTATTTTTAAACCATTAGTTCTAGCAATATTTAATAATGATTCCCTTGATGTTGCACTAGTAATATCAGTTTCTTGATAAACTCTATCAATATTATACGATAAATTATCAGCAATATCAGCTGGAATTTGCATTAACCAAGCACCTATCCCTGCATCATTATAATTATAAAAAATATCACCATAATATTTTTGGGTAATATCTATAATACTTTCTTCGTAATCTTTATACGTTCTATTTAAATATGAAATTCTTGATTCTGACATTGTATTAAATTATTTGTGTTAATTCATAACTTCTTGTAACACCATCTTTTTCAACTATTGAAAATATTATTTTAACATTAACATTTTTCTCACCTATAGGTGCTACTTCAATTGATTCTAAATTACAATTATGTATATATTTAGTCACTTTGTCTTTTACATGCATAACAATATCATCCCATGTTTGATTATCATGGGGATTAAAGATATATTGAATTAAATTTGTACCAAATTGTGGTTGTCTCAATCTTTGACCTTCAGGAGTAAAAATTAAATGAATTAATTGAGATTTAACATTATCCACAATATTTTTATTTAAATCAAATAAATAATCTCCATTCTTTACTTGTGTTGGAAATGATATTCCATATTTCTGAATCTTTTGTGACATTTATATTTTAATTTTACCTATTTAATATAAATAGAATAAATTAAAATTATCAAATAAAAAAGTACATAACCAAATTTAATTGATTATGTACTTAAAATTATTAAACAGTTTTATAACTATTCTTTACTTGTCGAGCCATATTAGTATTATAAGATTGCGTACCATCAATAGCATCATCTATATCCGTTTCTGTACTAAAATCAAATCTCGTAGTACCATTATTAAATGTAACATTATAAAAAGCATTTTTGTCAATACGTCCACCTCTAAATTTATTAACAAAAATATTTAATTTATTCTCTAGTTTCATTTGTTCAGTTCTAGCAAAAGAAATAACTACGTGACCAATTTGTACTTTCTTAACACTACCACCTGCTTGAGCCATACCAACAATTTGTTGATTAAATGAATCCTTTGTACCCTGTACTGGGCACCATATTGCAATGTTAAACTCATGTGCTATTGTTTCTAACTTACGCATTGTAATACCCTCTCTAGTGAAAGCATTATCTTCAATAGAACTACCTTTTTCTAATTTTAAACATTCAAAATAATCCACAATTAAAACATCAGGTTTAAAACCATTAGATATTAATTGCCTTATTTTTGCTTTAATATCTGTCGGTGACACTTCACCTGTCGGAGGTCTCCAACCAATAATATTATTTTGCAACATATTCTTCCATTTATGTTGATTTAATGTTTCGATAATTTGAGGTCTAATTGTAGGTTTACTTAAATCACATGCATCAACACCTGTAAGAAAAGCATAATATTTTCGCTTAATATTTACTTCAACATCTTCAAAATGTATATGTAAAACTTTATAACCTCTACCATTATTCTCTTCACAAGCATGTACCGCAGCAGCAGCAGCAAATCCTGTTGTTGCTGACGTATTATGTGTTACAATAAAATCATCTGTAACATATAAATGTTCGTCCGAATTAACTAAAATACATTGTGTTTTATCCTCTCTTAAATACGTAACATTTGTTATATAAACTTGTTTTTTATAATTATTATACGCATCATTTTTAACATATAAAATTGGATGTTCTCCATAACTAGTTAATTCAATACCTGTTAAAAACACTTCAACAACATATTTATCAAGATGTATAAATCTTTCTTCTTTATTTCGGTAATAAGTATCTACATGATGTATATTAGCAACACCACCTAAAGACCTAACTAAAAATTGCATTTGTTCAACAATTTTTTTACTAGATGAATGGAATAAGCATTTACCTTTTTTATTTATACTACCACCATTTTCGATTAAACCTTGAAGTAATGATGTTCTATCAGCTATATCACTATATAGATAAATTTCAGGTATCTCTCTTTCCCCTGTCCAAAAATCACCTAATAATTCTTCACATTTAGAATTAGTTTTACCACCTAAATACTTTCCTACAACATATGGATGGATGGGTAATATTTTACTCTCAAATTCAACAGGTTTAACAGTTGGTATTGTAAATACATATTTAGTTTTACCGTTAAATTTTTTAGTAACACCACATTCAATAATTTCTTTTAACGAAACTGTTCTAAATTTTCTCTTAGAATGTTTACTATATGTTTTAACATTCCATAAATGGTCAATATCACATTCACAACTTGTACCATTAGAAAATTCTACTTTATAAACAGGACGTATACCTTGTGGATAAACACCAATAACGTTATGTGCTTTACCATCACCACCAATTACATAATCACCAATTTTAATATCACCCATACATTTATAACCTGTAGGAGTTAAAACTTTAGATGTTAATGGTTGTGCTTTACCAACATTAGATGGTGCAATAATTACGCCTAATTCACCTTTACCTAAACCTCCAAGTAAAACTTTATCTAAGTCACTAGCACCAGTTGGTATTGTATGTCGATAATCTTCTTTTAATGCATCCTCCATATTATCAAATATACGATAACCAAAATCTTTTTTATTATTTAATGCTAGTGCTTCTTTAAATATATCCTCAATCTCATTATAACGACCACATTTACCTTCCCTAATAATGTCTTGTGCTTTATTAATTGCTTTAATTATATTTTGCTGTTTGAAAAACTTTTCAGCATTTTCTTCAACTAAATCAATCTTAAAATCATCCATTATTTTTATTTTCTCTAACATTGAAAGGCAACGTTCTACATTAATAGTGTCTTTCACTTTACTTCTTATTATTAATGATAAATCACTATAAGTTGTAACACTTTCAGTTAGAGAATAGCGGTCTTTCATAAAACCAACTATTTGTCTTAATGTATCATCAGTAAACATATTTTGGTCTACTAATGATTCAATATTCATAAAAAAAGGTGGGTCTTCTATAAAATATCTAACTAATTGTATTTGATAATCAATACCTAAAAAACCTAGGTCAGTAGTCGTTTGTTGTTTTGCCATTATATATTTTTTATATAAAATTAAAATAAGTTAAACATTATAAAGAGGAGATAATTAAATCTCCTCTTATTATTTAATATTTAAATCCGTTAGTTTAATAAAACAAGAGATATTAAGTATTTTACTGTTTATTTTTTTCAGTCAAGTATTTTCTCCATCCATTAATATATTCTTTATTATATGGATTGTAAGAATAATTTTTCTTCATTTGTTTATCAACATTTGAAATTTGTGCAGTATGTGTGTCTACACCATATACTACTTTTTTAGTAAAAGATTTCTCAATTATCTCACCATTTTGTCCTTCAGTATTTGAACACACATTATGTATTAATCCAATTATTTCAAACACCAAATCTTTTTTACCAGCATTCATAACATGAACTAATGGATATTGTGATTTAGCATTAGTTATATCAACACAATTTCTTACATATTTAGGATATTGAGAACCATCCCACATTTGTTCATAAACAACATTTTCATCAACCAAAAATTTAAATCTAAAAACACTTTCCCAAGGTTTTACAAATTCAGTTTCTTCATCCCAAGGCTTTGGTGTATATGTTACGTATGTTGCTGCTAAATTAACTGTTTTACCTGTAGTATTATCAAATACTAACATTGTATTTTTAGTATTATCATGATTACCAATCATTGATTCATATAAAGCACCATAATCAACTTGATTAAATCCTGTAAGTTGTGTAGTTTGTTCTTGTGTATACCACAAATATACTCTACTTTTTGATTCCAAATCGTTTTTCAACAAACGAACACAACTATCTAGAGCATCAAATAATTCTTCAGATACTAGAGAATCATTGTTAAATTTAGCAATTTTAAAATACCTTTGACAAATAATATTGTCATTTACCCAAACTTGAAATTGAAATTTTTCTTTGTATGCTGTGTTATCAACAGCTTTTTTTACATTTTTTTCTAAAACTTCCATTGTTTTAATTTAAAAAATTAAAAAGTTAAACATTAAATTAATTACTTTAACAGAACCATTAAATCTTAATTTTTTTCACAAAAATATTATTTATTCTGTAATTCTTTATTTATCACATTCATATAATCTGTAAAAAAATTTGAAAAAATACTTTCATTTTTCAAATCATCAATATCATTATCTTTAATTATGTTATACAGATTTTCAATAGACCGACCTTCTGGGTCAAGTGGTGCATACATAATAGAGTCAATTAATTCTTTTGCACCATCAGGCATTAAGGGATTACGTAAATTGATTATTTTTTCATTAATCTCATAAACCTTATCACCTGTTGCACCATCGGTAACTCTATTAACAATATTTTCAGCCCATTTTAATGGTTTCTGTTTATTTTTTACTCGTTCTTCATTAATAATTCGAGCACCCTCAATTACTTCATCTAAACTAACTTTACGTGTTAAAAATTGAGGAAAATTTGTAAATAAAGTCTTTTCTCCAACTCCTTTAATACCTTTAATATTGTCAGATGAATCACCACAAATAACTTTCTTTAATACAATATTTTCATAATGATATCCCATCTCTTTTAAATGGTTTCTAGTATTAATAAATTTAATATCAGATTTTTGCGGTTTAATCGCTATAATAACATCATCTTTATCAGGATTATCTTGAGATTTTTGTATTAATTGCGATAAATCCCTATCATTGGAAAATATTACTATATTTTCTTCAGGACATTTATGTGTTACATAATACCCAATAAAATCATCTGCTTCAGTTTCATCATATAGACATTGTCTAATAAATAGTTCATCCAAACATTGAATAACAACACTTCTTTGCCATATAAAATTTTCCTTTTCTGATTCTGTGCGACGTGGTTTCTTAAAAATCTTATCTTGCATATAAGATATGCGTGCATTGACTTCCTTCATATAATCAGATAAACCTTCTTCATTAAATGATTTATCTCTATTCGCTTTATAATCAATATTTTCTGCATATCTTAATTGACCACAATTATTTCCATCCCACATCACATAAACGTATCGAAAATTACCTTTTCTCAAAAGAAGTTTTAGTTGTAAAAGAAATTGGAAAATCCCTCCAATTTCTTTACCTTGACTATTTAATTTTTTATTAACAGTTGATAACTCTAATAAATTAGAGCCATCAACCAAAAGTGTATTAAATCTTGATGGTTTAATTAATTCAGGATTGTTCTCCTGTATTTTCTGTGGTATTGGCTGACTCATCTTGACTTTCTATTTGTTCCACAACATCATCTTGTTTTAGATAACAGAAAATTTGTCCTTTTGAATTAATAAACATATCTTTTTCTAAATCCAAATCATATTTACAAGCATTTTGAGAATACTCTTCCTTAGTTTTAAAAACTACCATCTTAGGTTCAGTACTAACCTCTTGTTTACATTCAAAATTTGTTAAAGTTCTAAACAAATTATGACTTATTTTTTCACATTTATCTTCACTTAGATTAAAATCTGCTTCTGTTGTGTTAATTAATTTTACTTTCATATACTCTTACAATTTTATAATTAAACATTAAATTTAAAAATTAAGTGGTTGACTAAAAATCAACCACTCTAATAAAATACTAAAAATTACTTATTTTCTTTTGCAGCGTTCTTTTTTGTTGTAACATCGTTACGAATCTCTTGAGCCAAGACTTTTATTTCTTGCATAACTCCACGTACACGTGTTCCAGCAGCATTATTCATTTTTTCACCTTCAAATTTTTCAGCATCCAATTTTGCAGCTTGCAATTTTTCAAGCATTTCTTCAATTTTCTTTGTAATCATCGTTAAAATTTTTATAAATTAATAATTATTTTTAATTTTCATCTTCAACTTCCATATAATTTATATCAGTTTCAGATATTTCAAATTTATTCTCTGCCAATGTTTGTAATTCTTTTAGAATACGACTAACATGTTCTTTCTTATAATCATCTAAATCATCTACAGATATAAAACCTCTATCCGCAGCAATTATAGGTCCTTCATAACAAACATTATGTGGTGCGTTTAAGTGATTTTTTAATACCTTAATTTTAGTTTCAGTACCATATCCATAATTCAACCCCTTAGCAGTTGCTTTTAAAAATTTAACACCACTTGTTAATTGTCCACCCATTAAAATCTCTAAACGTGTTGCATATTTAAACGCATTACCACCTTTTGTTCTCATAATAGCAGGACCAACAGGGTTAGTTGTGTTATCCATCCATACTTTATTAATGTAAAGCATAGTATTAGTATATTTACTATCAACTTTTCTTGATGAAGGAATTAAATTATTAATAATTTTATTGAAAGATACTGATAACGCACCAGCTGCCCACATATTATTAGCACTAGCTGATTTAAATTCTTTATAACAACCTATAGAACCAACAGAATCCCAAACAAAAAATAAACCAAATGGTAATTCACCTTCTCGTTGTGCTCTCATTAATTCTTCCATACAACGAGCTATATCTTCTAATACAGCTTCACCACGGTTTTTAGATGTATCTTTTCCTGTACTATAGTCAAAATTACCATATTCTTGTTGTAATTTATTATTATTATAATACAAAAAATTTCCTTCCCAATATACTATCTGATTTTCCGTTCTAATTACAGGTTCACCAGTTTCAGGGTCTATATCTTCTACTTCAACATCATCATATATCGGTGTAGCTTGAAAACCCATCTTTACAGCATATTCAAACGAAAAATTATTTTCAGTATCAAATATAACAGGAATATCACCTTGTCGTTGTGCTGCCACAATTGCATGATTAATTAATGTACTTTTACCAGTATTTGAATGTCCTATAACTGATGTTATATAACCTTTAGGTATTCCTGGTAATTTAGTCACTTCTTGAAATGCTGATGGCATATAATACCAATCCATCGGTTTATCAGCATTACTTATGTTATTACTATCAGTTCCATTATAAACCATACCTTTTTTTTCCTTAAAAGCTAATAATGGATTACTATTCTGTACAATACCACCACCTTTTTTAACAGCTTGCTTTGTCATTAAATTATTTCATTTTCATCTTTATTTTTAAAAAAACACTGTCTACACATAGACTTATAACTTTCATTACCACCAATTAAAATCTGCTCACCTTCTCGAAGAATATTACCATACTCATCTATTCTAGCATTAATAATAGCTTTCTTACCACATTTACATGATAATTTAATTTCCTCTATATTATCAGCTAATTCAAACAATCTTTTACTACCTTCAAATAAATGACCTGTAAAGTCATTTCTTAAACCATAGCACATAACATTTATATCTAATATATCTACAATTTTTGCTAATTGATTAATATGTTCCTCAGTAAAAAATTGAGATTCATCACATAAAATCCATTTAGGTATAGGTTGTCCCATCCCCTCCATATTTGAACAATAATCATTGATTATTAAATAAATGTTATCATCAATATCAATCGTTAAACATTCTATAGATAAACCAATTCTCGAATTAATTTTTTCACAATTTTCACGATTATCTATTGATGGTTTTAAACATAAAATCGGTGTATCATTTTCTAAAAATGAATGGGCTTTCATCAATAAATGAGCACTTTTACCTCCATTCATTGGAGCATGAGTAAAATAAAGTTTCGACATTAAAATGGTAATTCTTCATCAATATCATTATTATTGTTTGATGGTATTACTTTTTGTAAATTTGTAGTATCTTTTAATTCATTAGCAGCTTCTTGAAAAATAACATTTTCTTCATTCTTCAATTCTTCTACATCTTTCCAAATAGTCCAACCTTTAATATCTTTATCCCAAACTGGTGTTTCACCATCAGCAACTATCTTCAAATAATCATACGATTTAGCACGATACATATCTCTCCAATCTTTTGTATCATTTAACCATAAGTTTTTTTGATTTTCATCTGTTGATAATGGACTAGGTAATACATCAGGCATTAAATTAATAACTGTTTTACCATCTGAAGATTTATTCAAAGTTACAATAATATCATAACCATTTTCATAATCAAATATATTTACTCCACGATTTGCATAGGTTTTACAGAAACCATACAAGGTGTCAAATATACCTTTCTTATCATCATGTTGGTTAAATCTCCAAAACTTAACACCTTCTTCTTCTTTACCTCGTTCTATACAACGAACAACATATGCTATCTTCGATTCATTTGAATACCCTTCTTTCAAAATAGCTTTCTTTTTTAATGCCTTAGCTTTCTTAACTTCATCATTATCATTCTCATTAATAATGATTTTATTAGCTTCAGCTATTATTTCATCTTTCTTTTCACAGAAAGGACACTTCACAATAGCATTGCCACCATCATTCATTAAATGACTATCATTTAAACAAATAAATGATTTAAATTTACTGTTAGAAATTAATTTAGCTTTTTGTTGTTTAGTATTCAGTACAATGTTGTGTACTTCCGTTGGAATAGCAACCTTATACTTTCCATCATTATCTGGAGTAAGTATAACACGTATATTAAATGTACGTGAGGTTTCATTATCTCCTAACCTAGTATTAAGGTAATTACTAGGATTAAATAATTGTTTAGTTTTTTCAACTTTTACTTTTGTCCTACCTGGGTCAAACAAATCATCTTCTAAACCCTTGTTTTCATTTACATAATCTGACATTTAATTTAATTAAATTTTAAAATTTTATTTTTATTAATTTTACATAATAATATAATTATTATATTACATATTTACATATTAGTTTTGTTCTCTTGCTTAGACTTGAACTAAGGACTTCTACATTATCAGTGTAGCGTTCTGACCAACTGAACTACAAGAGAATAATATTATTTGGTAATTAAATAGGATTCGAACCTACATCATCCAACACCATGTGAGGAGGTTTTACCAATTAAACTACTAATTACGATGTTTCTAAAATACACCCTTATCTCTCTTAGGTTAAAGTAAATTATAAATTAATACAATTAATTTATCGAAAGGAGGTAACCTAAGTATGATAACGATAAACACTCGCTGTTATCTCAACAGTGAATTTATAGTATATAAAAGCACTTGCAAGTTATCTATGTATTGGATTTGCACCAATTTTCACTCTTTCGGAGCAGCATTACTTAAAATATTCAAAATACCTGAGAATGTGACATGTATTATTCTCTAATTTATCATATATATACATATGCTAACATAGAACGTTAACTTATATTATACTATGAGTGTGATATCGGAATCGAACCGATGCCCCTCCACGCTCTGTGGAAATCTACCAACTGATATAATCACACTACCAAATACTTTAAACCTGTTAAAGCATCTGTTGTTTTATTCTACAAAACAACCAAAACTATCTACCTACGATTAGAAATACCTGGGTCAGATGAATAAACAGAGCTGTGTATTGAGTTACGTTGTAGTCAAATGTGCACCTTCACTACTTAGGTCGTGTTGTCCCTCTGCGATTTGAACACAGACTAACAGGACCAAAACCTGTCGTGCTACCATTACACCAAGAGACAATAGTAATAACAAAATAAAATAAAAATTGTACAATTGTATTGAAAACTGTACGACTTGAACGTACATTAACTGACGTGTAAAATCCTTTCAGACCACCGTTCAACTTTTACAAGTTCACCACCAACTTATCCAACATATCATTCTAAAGAATGATTTGAGGCGAGGGTATACCAAATTCCCCTTCAAGTTTTCAATCTAATTATTTTTTTTTTTACATCTATTAATTCTAGTACTTTTTCCAACATTTAAAGCCATAAAATTTTCAGTCATTGCATGACAATTAGGACATAACACTTGAAGATTATTTTTTGTATTATTTGTACTATCACCATCTATATGGTGTATTTGTAGTACTGTATTACCTGTTTTTTTATTATAACCTTCAAAACCACAAATTTCACATTTATAATTTCTACTTTTATATAAATACTTTCTAATACACAATAATATTTTTGTTGGAAAATTATATCCATTATTTAACCACTCATTTAATAGCTTTTCTTTTTGGAATTGTTTATAACAATTTGATGAACAAAATTGTTGTTCCTTCTTTAAACTAAAGAATTCTTTTCCACAAATACTACAAATAGATTTGAAATGTGTTCGTTGATAATAATAATTATTTTTACATTTCTTAGAACAAAATTTAGTTTTTCTTCCATCTAATTTCTTATTACAATGTAAACAATATTTCTCTCCACTTGTTTCAAGAGTTTTGTGAGATTTCTGTTTATCATTTTTCGTTAATAATTGAGAAATTTTCATTTTAATCTCTTCAGAATGTTCTCCTCGTTTTCTATTATTATAGCTTGCTGCACACGAAGAATTACAAAATTTCTTTGAAGATTTACCTTTTCCTGTTATTTCTTTTCCACAATGTAAACAAAATTTTCTTTTTCGTTCCTTATAAATATTAAAATCAAACCCTATTTCATTAGCAATTTGTTTTATATAATCACTACCCTGTGTATTATCACTTATTTTATAATATTTATGTATTTGACTTTTATTTTCAAATGAATTAAATATTTCATAAACTTCTTGTTTTCTTTCTTCAGTAGAAATATCAATTTTATTCATTACTATAAACTTTTTAATATTTTATTTATATATATAAATATATAAAGTTTGCGGAAAAATATCAAGTCGAATTTTTTTTTTTATAAAAAAAGCGGAGAAACTGGGTTCCGACCCCAATTCACTAATGTGAACAATCTGATTAGCAGTCAGTTCCTACTCCTTGTAGGTTGTTTTCTCCTAATTATAATTTATATTTGGTAGCGGAGAGAGGATTTGCACCTCTGTTCTCTTGGTTATGAGCCAAGCGAGTTAACTACTTCTCCACTCCGCACTGTTTTAATTTATTTGGGTGCTTAATCAGATTCGAACTGATGACCTTCTGAACCACAATCAGACATTCTAACCAACTGAACTACTGAGGATTATATAATAACTCTGCTACTCTCCCAGAGAGGTCACCCACCCTCTATTATTTCACCTTTAATTAGTGCCGACGGATACATAATTATGTATTTGGGTTGTTGCACTCGTAGAGGTCCCAGCCAGAATCGCACTGGCATCGTTGGGTTACAAAACCAAAATTTTACTGTTAAACTATAGGACCTTTATATATATATATATAAATATAGTGAAATTTAAAATAATATCAAAATATTTATATTTTTTGTACAGGAGATGGGACTTGAACCCACACGACCGCAATGGTCACAGGATTTTCTTACCACATTCGCTTTTACACGAACCATCTTCAACATTACTTGGTCAGATGTTGTAGTCTGGACTATTTCAGTACCATATTATTTCTAACTTAGGTATCGCCTATATAGTCTCTACGCCATTTATCAATTATTACTAATTGAATTTAGAGAGTCATCACCAAAGCAAATATTTCTATCTGCGAGGCTTCTGTTTGTTAGGGCGATTCTACTTCAGGGATTTCTCACCTGAGCACTCTTATTTTTACCTCTGTAATTATCTGTTTGCGAATGACAATTTGGACAAAGCATCATTAAATTTTCAAGTCTATGGTCATTATTATTCCCATTTACATGATGTAATTCTAATGGTATTGGATTACCCATCCACATTGTATTACCACAACATTCACACATATATTCTTTTATTTGTGCTTTTAATAAGCGATTTCTCAACTTATATGTATTGTAACTTGAATTTTCCACTAAAATTTCATTTAATGGTTGTGCTGGATTTGGATTAAATTTTAAACCAACATTCCAACCTTGACCTGTAAAATGATTAGTGTTAATATTATATTCTTTAATAGCATTATTAATTGTACGATAATTACCACCTATTGGTTTTAAACCCAATTTTCTACATACTTCAGCAATACTATAAGAATTTTTTATAGCTTCTTCATATTCTTCTTTACTTCTTTTCATAATTCATATATAATTTATATATATAAATATATAAAGAAATAAAAAAATTATCAAACGCAAAAAACAAAATTACTAACGTGTTTTATAAAAGTCCTGCGTGTCTACCTATTCCACCACTCCTGCATTTAATTTTTTATATTTTCTTTTCAAAACAACATTTCAAAGAACTTGTTACATATCTATAACCAATATCTCACAATATTTTTCACAAAATTGAAAGATTTTTTTACTATTTTTTAAAATATTCTTTTAAAGAATTTGGAATTGCTTTATAATCATTATCTAAAATTCTTTCACTAAAATTATCTACATCACTTTTTCTTATTTCATAAGTTTGAGGTGCATCATTATTAGCTGTGATATTATAGTGATTATTAATATCTTTAAAGTTAGTCCAAAATTCTTCAGGTTTTTGGTCGAATGGATTTCCACCTGCATGAAGTCTTACGTTCATAGTTTCTTCATCAGTTGGGTTACGTTTAACTAATTCTTGAGTTAAATCTTTAATTTTAGCATCGTTAGCTTCGAGAGCATCACTAAATTTATCAACAATTTTCATTAAAGTAGTTAATTTAGAATCAACATCAGTCATTTGGTCAGCTAGCGTAGTCTGAGTTTGATTTAATTCTTCTTGAGCATCAGTTAAAGAAGTTATATCAACCACATCATCCTCAGGACCAGGTTGTTCATTACCCATCATCATATTAGGGTCATTGCCCATCATGTTTGGGTCACCGCCCATCATATTAGGGTCACTACCCATTTGATTATCCTGATTCATATCATCCATTCCAGCATTTGGTGCTAAATTAGCTCCATTAATTTCACCATTATCTTGTTGAGGTTGTTCACCACCCATCATCATGTTTGGGTCATTACCCATCATATTAGGGTCACTGCCCATTTGATTATTATCTTGTTGAGGTTGTTCACCACCCATCATCATGTTTGGGTCACCACCCATTTGGTTATTATCTTGTTGAGGTTCGTTTTCATCTTCACGCACTCCTTGATAAAATGTGTATTCATACAACATTTTCATTCTATTCGCCATTTCATTTAGCAATTGTTTATCGTATTGTTTGTCCATTATATTAATCGGTTAACATCATTTTATTATCTTCGGTTAACAATATAACGCTATCTTGAGTGCGTTCATATAAACCTTTTTCTTTTTTTTCAACTTTAATAATTCTTTCTGGTATATTTTGATTATCTAAAATATTTTTTACTTTATCCACTATTGTATTTTTATCCATATTAATAATTATTTTATTCATTATTATCATTAATAACTTCTGTATCTTGTGTTATAGATATTACTTCTATCACATTTTCTTCAGTAGTTATTTTTTTATTTTTATTTTTTTTAGTTTTTTCTTCTACTATTATTGGTTGTTCTTCTTCAACCTCTTCTATTTTATCATTTATGTAAATAAAAATAGGTTTATTAACTAATTTAGTTTGTGGTCTAAATTTAATTGTTCTACTTTTTATTTCACGTTTATTTACACTTTTCTTTGCCATTTAAATAATAAATAAATATTTTATAATATAAATAGTCTATAAAAAATATTTTTATTACTTTTCTATATAACTATATAATATTGGTATGTAGTGTGTGTTATTACCTATTACTTTTCTTATGTCATTAGATAAAAAAGATAAATCATTTACATATATTGTATTATGTAATAATTTTATTACTTTTTTCTTTGGAACACCTATATATTCACAAAATGTTAATGATATTCCAAATACTGTATTATATTGTTCACTGTAAACAAACATATAATTACTATTCTTAGTTAGAAAAGAATATTTAACAGTACTACTTTTAAAGAATTTAATTATTTTTTTTATTGAAGTTAAACAAAATGTTAATGGATTTACATATATAAATTTAACTTTATCTAAAGTTTGTTTTATTGTTTTATTGTAATATTCTACAATGTCAACTTCGTAATCACATCTTCTTTCGTTCTTTTTGAATGTCCACCAAATATTATCATATTGTTTTTTTAATATATTTACATCTGGTATATATTTTTTTGCATTTTCCCAACCTATAATTAATGTAGGTATTCCATCTATTTTATCTTCGTAATTCTTTACAACATTATATAAAGGACTAAAATTTTCAGGTTTAGCCAATGATATTATATTTCCAATTTTTTTCATAAATTAATTTTAATTATTTAACAAAGCTTTTTGATTTTTTACTAATTTCACATTTTCGTAACCTTCAGTAAAGAAGCTTTCACCTATAAAATTTGTTGATGAAAAATAAATAATATTATTATTAATTTTTAAACCTATACAAACACTATCAAATATATTACTAAAATAACTTACACTATCTTCACTTGAATCATCATTACAAATTATACTTACCATACTATCTTTTTGTTGTTGTATATAATTATTAATGTTAATTAAAGTTTCATATACCATTAAGTGTGTTATATTTATTTTACGTGGTGTTACTACTCTATTTTCTAATATAACTGAATCTTTTTCAAAGAAATTACGGAAAATATAATTAAAAAATTTCGTTTGATTTAACCACATTTCAAAATTATTAAATTCCATATCATTAATAGTAATTTGTTTATCATATTTTTTATTTAATAGTAATTTTAATTTTTGTAATACTCCATTGTATTCATTTTTATACGATTCATCTACCCCATCACTATTTTTAACTAGTTCTACTGTTACCTTATATGTATATGGTTTAACTGTAATATATATAGTACCAAAAGTATAGTATTTGGATTTAGTTACTTCAGCATCACCATCATTTATAATAGTAGTAATATTTAACATTATATTTGATTTATAATTATCAATATTACCATTTTGTACCCATCCTCCTACTAATGTTGGTTTATATTCACTATATTCATCATCATTAAACAATGTATTAATAAATCTTATTGAACTAATTTGTTTACCATTATCACCGTCTTTAGTATTAACCACATCATTTAGTACATCGATTGATTCACTATTTTCACTACCTTGAGCTTGTTTTTCACAACATTGTGATATTTTCTTTATATTTTCCATTAGTTTATAAACCAAATTTCATATTTATTTTTCACAAAAATATATATTTTTTTAATTTCCATTTAAATAACTAAAGTGCATATAATCGTCATAACTACCACCCCATCCAAACCCATGGTTTTTAAATATTTGTACAACTGGATGACTATTATTTACTATATGTATATCAGTGTTATTATCATATTTTAACTCGCCATATGGATTTGCCCAACATTGACATATATCAATTGCTATACCATAAGAATGATTACTTAGATTTAAATATGATTTACCATTAACTTCAATAGTCTTTTCATTACCATTTTTGTCTTTAATACCTCTATAACAAAAACTTCCTACTTCCCCAATAAATATAAAATGTCTATTTGTTGTAAAAATATCACTTTTTTCATCATAAATATCTTTAAAAATACTTATAACTTTATTCTTTATAGCTTTATTAACTGTTAATTTTATTGTTTTATCACTAATCGCATTCTTATCTGTTATTATAAATTGCCCATTATCACTAATTTTATATTTATCACAATATCTAATTTTTACACTTATCGGTTCAACTAAACTTTTACAAAATTCTTCAGTATCACCCCAATATATACCTCTCCCATTTGTCACTTCTTTAGCATTTTTAGAAGTATTACGTGGTTTATTATTACTATATACATCGGTTTGATTATTAAATACCATAGGTGTATTATTTCTTGTATTATCAGGACAAGAAATTTTTGATTTAATTTTATTATAACAATTTTTTTGACAAGACATTTATATTATATAGTTTAATTAATTATTGTTCTAATTCTTCTTCTTTACAATTATCATAAGCATCGTTAATTATGTCAACAACACCATCACTACTTTGATTAGATATTAAGAACCATGATTTTGATGGTGGTGTCATTATTCTAGATAATTTCATACCTCTTATTGTTGTTGTAAAATCGCCTGGTTTAATACTATGTCTTACCTCTATTACCATATAAACACCATGAAACATTGGTACATTCATTAATTGAAAATACATTAATGGTTGTACTTGTACATTTCCCATCATTGTTATGGTTACTATATACGAATAATTAGAATAAACATTAAAAATATCACTACCATAATATGTTATATTACGTTTATTATCATTACCTAATTCACTAATTAAATCCATAGATTTCAATGCTTGGTCGGTAATTTGCATTGATTCAGTGCTAATTTCAATACCTTTAAATATATGATTATATCTTCGACCGAAACATACTCCAAATGATGGTATCATTAAATTATCTTGATTAATTGGGTTTGCTATATTTGTATTTTCAGTAACATAAGATGATTCTATTGGTATTAACCCATTTTGATTAATATCCCATCCATCACTTATAAAATCGCTTGTTGATATTGCATATTGTGCTGGGTATGTTCGCATTATAATAAATCTATTCTCACATTCCATATTACGTTTTAATTGTGAATATGGTAATGGTCTAAACATATCTTTAATTGCTTCACTCATCTTACCATTATTATTATATTCACTAAAATCTAAAAAATCAGGATAACAAAAAATATCACAATTATGGTCGCTTGCTACATTAGCTAAATGTAAAAAAGTTTGATTCCAATTCTTATCAGTGGTTATTTTTGATGTTCCTTCATACCTAGATAATAATTTTGAACAATTTAATTTTATTTTAAAATTCTGTTTTATATAAAATGAATCTATAAATAAGAACATTCTATCAAACCATTTAACAGTAAATGGTTGAACTTCATTAGTATTATTATTTACTTTATCTTTATTATACAAACTACAGAACCATTTATCCCAGAACTGTTTTATTGTTAAATATATTAATTTTTTAATATCTTCATCACTATCATTTCTTGTTTTTTCTGGTGTATTATTTTCTCTATTATCATTAATATCGCTATGGTTTTTACATAGTTTTTGTATTGTATTAGAAAATTCTTCAACAAAAATATTATATAAATTAGAATTAATAGTTCTTACATTAGTATTATTCACACAAAAATTTGTTATAACACCAACTTTATGATTATATAATTTATTTAATAAATTTTGAATTGTTGCATCAGATTCTTTATACAAGAATAATAATTTGTTATTTTTAACACAACTAAAAGCGAATTTATAAAAATTCTCGATTTCATAAATATTATTATTTACTGTAAATCTATTATTAGTATTTTCATTACGTAAAAATAAATTTAATGCTTTTATATCATCTTTATATTTTAAAGATTCTTTAATAATTTCTTTTATTTCGGAATACCCACAATTATTAATACCTTTAAAATTATTCTCTTTATCAAATACTCGTAGTTTTAAACCATAACTATCTATAATTCCACCTATTTCATTAACTAAGTCAATAAATAAATTAATTAATTTATTAGTTATAACTTTATTATTATTAACTTTAATTAATTCAGTTGTTTTAATGTAACTATTGTTAATAGTTTTATTTTCATTATTATCTTCAGATACATTAGGTTGTATATTTTTAATAATTGAAAATGTATTATTAACATAATAAGTTTCTTCAATAGTAGGGAATATATATTCTTGTCCTGCATTTTCTTTGCATTTATATGTTAAAATATCTATACCTTCTATACCATCATTCGATTTAGTCTCATTATATATTTTTTCTCTATATAATAATCCACCTAAGAGACATAAATAACCATATGGAGCTATTTCAAACCCACCATTATTTTTATTTGGGTTATTGAAAAAAGAATCAGGGTTATTAAAATTAAATGGTAATGAATGTAAAATTAATAAAGTTTTAGAAGCTTTACAATAAAAGTCTCTATTTTCAATTACCACATTATTCTTCTCCTTTTCACATAAACTATTTTGTAAATAAAATAATGGATGTGATAATAATGTATAATCACTACTATTAATACCTATCTCTTTTATTATGTTCCAATGAAATATATAAAAATCATTTGTATTTGACATGCTTTCTACCCCTTTCTATAACTACTACCTTTTAATCTATTAACTGAAGTCCATTTACCTATTACACCCTTCGTTTTAAATACATTAAATATATTATTCCCTTTATCATTTACCATACGGGTAATTAAAATATCACTATTACCTATATTTAAATCATCATTATCTAATGTGCAATTATCACTTATGATAATAAATTCATCTTTATTTGATATCATAGTATTTTTTATATTATCAAATTGTTTATCATTTAATTTTTTCTTCTGATGACAATAATGTATATTAGTAGTACCTATCCATTGTCTACCTTTATGTATCTTATCATAATTTTGAAAAAAATTAATCATAAAATTATCCTCAAAATATGTAATGTCGTCTATTGTTAAATCATTAGTATAATTATATTTTTTATTATAAATTGATGATATTTCATCTGAATATACTTTTGGTATATGTTGAGAAAATCCAATCCTTGGTTGTGTTTTTATTCCTTTATCATCTTGACATATACTTACTTTTAAATTAGTTGATTTATACATATCTTCATCAAATGTTACAATTATAGAACCTATTTTATGAAGCCCTCCATCCCATTCTACCATAATAGAACAAGTAAAAGTATTTCCTACACCAAAATTCAAAAATCCTGTAAACTTTATAAAATTTAATTTATGTAACTCATTAATCATTCTAATATTACAAGGTCTACCATCCTCATTAGCTTGCTTTTGTAATCCTACATAATAATCATAACTCTCTTGATTAACATTATTACTATTATCACCATCATTATTACCACCATTATCATCTATTATACAATTATTAACATTACAATCATTAGTTGAACTATATTTAACTTCATTAATACTATCTGTTTGATATTTCACTGTCGGTACTGCATTTCTATTTATTTTACCTCTAAAATAATATTCAGCACAAATTTTTCTACGTACAGCTAAACCTGGAAATTTACTAGATATTTGAAATTTCTCAATTTCCACACCTATTTGTGGGTCATCAGGATTTTCTTTAACTAATTTCATTATATTACTTTTAATTAAAGCCCCTCTACCACAATTATATGCTATATCAATTAAACTAGATAATTGATATTTGTTTAATTTATCAATTATATTTTCAAAATTTTCAGCAATTCCATCATAACATATATATTCAATTAAAAATAATATATATTCATCTGCTATCTCCCGTGTTATAGTAGCCCCTTCTTTAACTCTATCTTCTGCATTTTCATTCCATTCATCAAAACTACTACCTTCTCTAACATGTTCAAATCCATAACCAATTGTATAATATTTTGCTGTTTCTATAGTTTTATAAGCTTCAGCATGAAAATCTTCCGTTTCTTTCATATAGTCCAACCATTCTTGAGTCATTAATATTTTACCTGAATATTTTCCTTTACCTATTACATCTGACATTTTAATAAATCATTTAATTCTTTATTAGTTAAAGTGAAATTATCTGATGTTACTTTCTCATCATAATTGAAAGTTTTTGACTTTGTATTAGAAATTTTATATTTATCGTAATTATCCTCCATAAGCCAATAGTTGTTAACTATATATTTTTGAATATCAGAGCTTTTAATATCACCTATTTTAGCACTATCTTTTAAATTTTCATAATTAATTTCCAAATCTTTTACATTACAACTATCTAATAAAACACTAAACATTTTACTATTCATGTAGTTTTCATTAGCTTCAATAACACCTTTATTTCCTCCAATAATATAATCACCATCATCTACATGCTTAGGTTCAAACCTATTTTTATTATTTTCAGCTCCATTATTAAAGGTATATTTAGTTGATAAATTATTAAAATTATCAATTTCATCTAAAGGTATTATTGGTTGATTTTCATTATCCCTCATATAAACATATTCCAATCTACCATCTTTTTCACTAAATATAGGTTGTCGACCATCTACAACTATAGCAAATTCAAATTTATTTTTACCTAACGAACTTAATAAATTTTTTGATTTACTTAAAATGATTGATGATAAATTACCTTGCACACCTTTTTTTAATTCAGTTATATTATCACAACTATCATATAAATGTTGTGCTAATACAGCACCTAAAACTTTAGCGTGTTGATTATCAATGTCATTTTTATTTAAAATACCTAGCATATAATAAGCCATTATTGATACGTAAAATGTTAAACCATCTTTATCTAAAAATATTTTCTTATTCGTATTATCTTTAATAAAAAATGGGAATAAACCACATAAAACATTTTCATCATCCAATGATTCAAAACCATTAAAATCATCTTTAATAATTA